>OHFM01000851.1_pt1 | contig 11053 bp, 9 predicted proteins | sample 1567511 | NCBI WGS metagenome assembly OHFM01 (sample SAMEA3879571, study PRJEB24766) | human gut metagenome | biome: human-associated habitat; feature: feces | place: USA | collected 1985/1987
CCCCGAAAGATAAAACCATGCAGATTATCCAAGAGGCAGAAGGCTACGACCGCGGCTTCTACACGGGCATCATGGGAATCTACGACCAGGGCGAACTCAACTCTGCCGTCATGATAAGATTCATAGAAGAAGAAACTTCGCCGGTTGATTTTGAAGCCGACGGAGAAAAGAATTTCAAGGCAAACGAAGGAAAGAAGCCGAAGAAAAGCCGAAAATTGTATTTCAAGGCAGGCGGCGGCATCACTTCGAAGAGCGATTGCCGGAGGGAATACGAGGAAGTGATTCAGAAAATCTATCTTCCGTTTTAAATCCACCTTTCATCTTAGAAAAAATAAAAGAGATTATGAAACAGCAATTTATAGAAACAATAAAGATCAAAAACGGCAAGGCTCTAGCCCTACCCTATCATCAGGCAAGAATGGAGAGAACCATCCGCAGGTTCTTTCCAACCCTCGCATCTGAAGAAATAAAACTCTCATCCCTCATTTCCCCAAAAGAGGAAATGAACCTTTACAAGGCACGAGTGGTTTATGGCACCCAGGGCGTGGAAGCCATCGAGTACGCCCCCTACAAGATGAAGGAGATTCATTCCCTCAAGGTGGTAGAGGATAATAATATCGACTACACCTATAAGAGCACAGACCGAAGTGCGCTCAACGCCCTGGTAGCCCAGAAGGACGATTGCGATGAAATCATCATTGTAAAGAACGGGCTCATTACCGATACCTCCTTCACCAATCTCGCCCTTTTTGATGGCAACAGATGGCTCACCCCCAAGCATCCCCTGCTCCAGGGAACCAAACGTGCCCAGCTCCTGGAAGCCGGCATCATCCTGGAAGCCGACCTCACACTAGAAAACCTCAGAAAGGCGGAAAAAGTGAGTCTCTTCAACGCCATGATAGATTTCGGAGAGCGGGAAGTAACCAAGATTTTCCTACCGGATCAAAACTGATTAAGCCCACAATTATAAAGAAAGAAATTCTACAGCTCTATCACCTCCAAATCATCCGGAACGAAGATTCTACCCTTGAAGTTCTCGGCAGCTTCACGAGTATAATTTTCTTTACGATTAGCGAGTGTTTTCTCCTCCGTATGATACAGGATAAGATTCGTCACGCCCAGTTCCTCCGCCAGTTTTCCGGCATCAAGCGCCGTACTGTGGCATTTCTCATAAGGCTTGAACGTATCGCGGTCGGCATAGAGACAAAACGCCTCACACATCATCCAGTCAGCCCCCACTATGTAGCGTCGGTTCTGCTCGTTATAAGGTTCATCACCCAGGCACGCCAAGACCAAAGGCTTATCCGATTCATCAGAAGAAGGCAACTCTGCTCGGAATCCGAACTGTTTTTCCTTAGTAGACTGAATATCAAAGCATTCCAACTTCATATCCCCCACTTCGAAGCAATCGCCATCTTCCAACTGATGGAACACCACCCTTTCAGCCACCTTAGCCAGTTGCTTCTTGGCAAGAATCATGTCGATGATGGTCTTGATCACCTTTATCACCTTATCGTTTCCATACACATGCAGCAATCCCTCATATCCCTTACATTGTGCCACCATTCGGATTACCCAGATTCCCCCCAGCACATGGTCGGTATGCGCATGGGTAACGAAGAGGTGATGAATGTCAGAAATCTGAACATTTATCTTCTTCAGCTGCGCCAGTATTCCGTTTCCTCCGCCCGCATCCACCAGCATCAGGGTGCTGGGAGTTTGGAGCACAAAACAGGTATTATAAATCTGGGAAACCGTAGCATTTCCCGTTCCGAGCATCGTAATTTGAGTCGTTGTCTTATCCATTGTCTTATTCGTTATCTATTTGATTCACGCCCACAAAACTACTCATTTTCTGATAAACCACCAAGAAAAAGCCCCAAAAACTTTGCTTATTCCAAATAATAATCTTAACTTTGCGGCATAAAAGTATAAAGTATCAGCGATTATGGCAGAAATAAACAATAGAATATTACCAGTAGGCATCCAGTCATTTGAAGAAATCAGAGAGAAAGGATACCTTTATGTTGACAAGACAGATACTATCTGGCAACTTGCCAACAGGGGAAAAAAGTATAATTACCTGAGCCGCCCACGCCGCTTTGGCAAATCCGTTCTCGTAGATACACTCCAGGCATATTTCGAGGGAAGAAAAGAACTCTTCGAGGGATTGAAAATCATGGATTTGGAGACGAGATGGCTCCAGCATCCCGTCATCCGACTCGACATGAGCCGTGCAGGATCCACAGCCTACGAGCTCAATGCCTACCTTAACCAAGCCTTCAAAGAATATGAACAGAAGTATGGCATAGAAGCCACACCATCCGACTCATTATCCAATCGTTTTGACGCCATTATCCAGTCAGCCTTCAAGCAGACCGGACAGCAGGTGGCCATCCTTGTGGATGAATACGATTCGCCCCTGCAGCATTCCTGGAAAACGCCTCATCACGAAGAATGCACCACAATCTACCGGAACGTCTTCGCCATCTTGAAGGCAGATGACAAATATGAGCAGTTTGTGTTCATCACGGGCATTACCAAGTTTACCCAGATATCCCTCTTCTCCGTGCTCAACAATCTGAGCAACATCAGTTTTGAGCCAGAGTACGCAGCCATTTGCGGCATTACGAAAGAAGAGCTTCAGAACAACTTCAAACCCGAAATAGAAAAGCTGGCGGATTACGAAGATTGGACATTTGAAGAAGCAGTAGCCCAACTCCAGGCCTATTATGACGGTTATCATTTCAGCCGGAAGAACATGGTGGATGTATTCAATCCGTTCAGTCTCATCAACGCCCTGTCAGATTCCGATTTGAAGAACTATTGGGCATCATCAGGCGCCACCTCTCTGCTGCCAAAATTTGTGAACGACATGGAAATCAAGCTGGGCGATTTTAACCCATGCACCATGCTTAGACAGACAATAGAAACCTCGGATGTTACGGGTGGAGGTGCCGAGCTGTTCCTCTATCAGTCGGGCTATCTTACCATCAAGGACTACCAGATGGGCATTTACATTCTCGGATTCCCGAATTATGAGGTACAGCAGGCGTTATACGAGATGGTATTACCTTCCCTCACATTAAGGAAAAACGGAGACATTCAATCTACCCAATCCAGCCTGATGCTAGCTTTGCAATTAGGAAATCTTTCTGATGCCAGAAAATATCTGAAGGCGCTGATAGCCGATGTGCCTTACAGCAACAAGAAGTTAGCCTCGATGGATATGGAGGAGCGTTACCGCCTGATTCTGAGCACGATTTTCAACGCCATCGGTTGCCGCGTGGAAGTGGAAAAGATGATTTCTACGGGCAGAATCGACATGGTGGTAGAGGTAACCCGCTACATCTATGTTATGGAGTTAAAACTTTCCAACAACGGCGGTATTTCAGCAGCCGAAGCTCAGATTAAGGCGAAGCAATACGCCGAACCATTCCAGGCCGACAAGCGCAAAGTGATAGCCCTGGCCGTGGAACTGGACGAACAGGGCAAGGGACTGATAGATTGGAAGGAAGTGGAATAAAAGAAAGTGGAATAAAAGACATACAGAAAGAAAGGGCAAAAGCATCATATCATATATTGACAAGGTAATGCTCTTGCCCTTTTATCTTTAACGGATAATGTATTTCAAGATGCCGATGGTAGCAATCTTGGCTTCATTAACTTCCGGGATTTCTATGGTCTGGAAGCCATCTTTATTGAGTGGCTGCAGTTCTATTTTTGAATGAACTTCCACCCCTTCTTCGTTCACAGTTTTCTCGCTATGAAACTTTTTGATGGTATATTTTCCGCCATATTCCTCGTAATATTCATTTACCTGCGAGAGTACGATTTCTCCCTCCCTTGAACCTCCATGATAACGTTCAAACACGCATAAGTCTCCATCCTTAATTTTCGGCAGCATCGAGTTGCCCTTGGCATGAACCACGAACATTTCCCTGTTCGGAGTGAAAGGTAATGAAGATACATCCACCCATCCTTCCGCCTCCGGCTCCTCATATTCATCGAAGTAACCACAGGCAGCCTGAATGGAATACAGAGGGAGAAAACGGGTGAAGCGGTCGGAAGGAGAGATGCTATGAAGAATTTCTGCATTCAAGCTGTCCCCATCCATAAGCACATCAAACATATCCTGCATCATTTTCCAACCATCTGTACTACCTGGCTGATAGACATATTCCTCATTATCATTATAATACCATATACCATTAGCAGCTATTACAATACCGCCAACGTAATTTATTCTGCCTTCAGCCAAGTTGTTCAACATGGAAAGACGCTTCTGCAAAGCCTCAGCCTTGTTTTTCGTGTCTTTAGATGCAGCCGTCTGACCTCCTTTGGTGTCAAAGATGCCGATAGTACCATCCTTCTTTTTGAAAATCCAGTCGGGATAGAAAAGTGCTTCTTCGTTGCGTTCTTCGCTGAAATAACGAATGGCAAGCCAATCCTTACCGCTATCTCCATTCTTAAACCACCATTCTATACCATCCTGACCCTCAAGAAACTTGTAAAAGCTCTCTTCCGTTTTTCTGCCAGTATAGTTTTGACCCAAGAAGAAAGGATGCAACAGGCATTTCTGCTCCGTCAACTCATCATGTTCTTCTGTATAAGAATACATCTTCTTCAATACAAAAGGAACACTCTGCCGCTTTCGGTTTTCCTCTCTGCGCTTACGTAATTGTTCTTCGAGCAAAGGATGGTATGCCTTAAGCGTTTCTGTGATAAGACGTCTGAATATACTTGAAGCAGAACCGTTTAATGCATCATGCAAGAAAATACGATACCATTTATCTTCGTCTTCATTCTTCAGAGCATAATACTTGAACCACAAGCGTATGGCACTTTTCAAAGTTGGTACAGAACGCACGATGTTTCCTACCTTGCAATCATTATCTGATTGCGAACGCAGGATTTCCACCAAAGTGAAAGTAAAGAGTTTCTGCACATCACTCCTACTCCACTCGCGCTCTACCCCTTTAGCTTCCTTAAGGTTGATTCCAATATTTTCGTAATCATAGAATTGAGCATCTGAAACAATCTCATGCGCCAAATTTCCCTTCAAGTTGAGTCCTTTAGTTTCTAGTTTCCTTTTTACAACATCATCAAACACATCCTCATCAGTAATGCCGAAATAGCGATTGAATGTATCAAACAGACATTGTTGGAATTCACCCGATTTACCCAAATCTCCATAATCTACACGCGACAGCATATCTGTCATCAGATTCGGGTCGATGATGTAGTCTTCCCCCTTTTTGTTGTAAGAGATAAGCGTTTTTGGCTTGTTGCCCATTCCACCATAATCAGCCTCTGTTACAGCTTTGCGCGAGAAGTTGGTATAAAGATAACCATTACGGAAAACCTTAGACACTTCTTCGTGCATGATTGGAACACGGAGAATTCTACCGATGGTCTGAGTACTGAAAATTTCAGATTTAATATCACGAAACCTGTACCGGCTGCGGTTTTAAACAGAAGGTATTCGTATTCGCTATCATTCCGTTCCAGCCCCTCAGGCTTAGCCTTACCAGTAAACCAAGATGCAATTCTGTTTGCCTTTACCCCCTGCGAGATAAGATATTCTTTCGTAATCTCTTCCTTGGTAGGCTGCCCCTGTTCTATCAAGGTTTCATCATCATTTGGCAACTGGATAATAACTAGCGGATTGACGTTTTTGCCGAAGGCCTCAATCTCCGCTTTAAGTTCCCTGCGCTTTTCGATAGCAAGTTTCAGCAGGACATGATCTTCATCTTCGCCTTGATATTTATCCAAATCCTCTTTCGTCTGGGTAACGATGCTCTCCTTAATCAGCCCTTGTGCTACCACATCTTCATGCTTTATTACCATATTCGAGTCATAATCTGCAGCTTTTACCATCACTTCAGGAGGCGGAGTAGCAGAGACATGAATGCAGATTTTCGGGTCGAGTTTGCTAATCACGTCACGATTAGCAGCTTCGGTTACATTCAGATGGCACTCGTCGATTATAAATACTATTTTCACGCCGTTGGCATGGGTATTCTCTACAAAATCCTCGAAGTATACTCTACTCTCATGTCGCTCATCTGGATTTTCCGGTCGTCTGTATATACGGTTTCCGGCTTTCTCGCTCACCAGTTTTTGCCAGTTGATGAAAAGCACATCGTTTTTCTGCAGAGCCCCAAGGCTAAAATCTTCTATCGTCAACAATCGACCATGCTTACTCGTAGGGAAGTAGACATCAAACTTATGCTTGCTCTGCATGGCGAGGTCGTCGGAGAATGTAATCCATACATAAGCCACCTCTCTATCCCAATCTGGCTGTTCTGCCATCTCGCAAATCATCTTCTGAGTCATATAAGTCTTACCGCTTCCTGTAGGAGCTTTCAGAACAACAGGAATCTGGCGATCTCCATGTCCCCATAATCGCTTTATATTAGCCACCAGTTTATCAACGGCTTCTATCTGAAAAGGTATCTGTTCCATACTTTCTTAAGCATTTAAAGATTTGTAAATATCGAGGATAGGCTGAGGAATGCTCTTCAGATTTACCCCAGAAAGATATTCGAAATAGGAATCGAAAGAACCGACGTCGCCCCAACTGAAAATATATACATTCTTCACGCCCTGAAGCTGCTCTACTTCATGAACAAATTCGTTGAAATATTTCGGGCGATAATCTTCTTTAAAATAGATTGCCGTCCATACATCATGATTTTTGTCCTTGAATATTTGATAGCTATCAGTTTTCTTCATTTCGTAAAGCGTATTCTCAGCCAAGGCCAGCAGGCATCCAGCCTTTTGGGCAAGGATTGTCTTGTCATAGTCTGTAGCCTGATTAGCCGTACTTGTTCCTACGAAAGAAGTGCGATAGTACTTGAGAGAATTGCCGAGAGGCGGACAAGTTTTCTTTTTCGAGATCTCTCCTTGCAGCATAAGCACCCCATCTTTAACATGCACATCAAACGAATGATACAACTTTTCATTTTCCTGCTTTATTTCGTTTATCCTTGCAAGATAATCAGGAACTTTCTTTAATGATGTAGGAGTCAGTTCTTCCTCAAATAATACTTTCGAAATCTTTTTGTCAGTCACATATCCGCCAATAGCATTTTCGATACGTTTTCTTGTTATCTGTGTAATAGTTTCGAATCCAGCATTAAAAACGCCCTTACAATTGTTCTTGGCTAACTTCTTGCCTTTTTTGATTTCATAAGTCTTTTCTGGCGCTTGAACTAAGATTACCTGACCTGTATAGCCTCCATCCAAAAATGCATGCCCTGTAGACCCACTACCGGCAAAAAAATCTAGAACAACAAGATTTTTATTATTACCTTTAGCTATTTTCAACAAATACTGTATAAATGCAATCGGCTTCTTTCCGCCATCAAAAGGAACGCCACCTTCTGTTCCAACCAGATTGAACTCTTGTTCAAAATCCAAGAAATTAGGATATGGAATTTCTTTTGTGTCATTTCTCTGTAAAGGTGCTCCCTGGAAGTAAAATCCGTTTGCGTGAGAACTATCGCTTCTAGAGAGGAAATATCTACCATCCCTGCCATCATCCCCCATATTAGGGACCTTATAAATTACCCCAAAATCATTATTTCTTTCTTCGAGGTAGCTCATGTGAAATCTTCCGGAACTATTACCCGTCTTTATGGAACCACGAATATTTATTTTCTTAAGATGTTCAAAACTTGGTTCATATTCTACAATCCGATATTCTCCAGGATGAAAGACTTTTACTTTCTTACCTCCCATCATAATTATTTCCGGATTATCTATCAACTCCTCAATTTCATAAATATAATCTTTAGGATCAGAATTGTCAACTATACGTTTACTTATGTTAAACTTGTCTGACTTCCTATACATCAAAAGCAATTCTGTCGTTTCGTGCATAGGTTTATCACCCTTGAGAATTCTATTCTCATGACGCACTTTTATTGTGATAGTGGTAATATAATTAGAATAACCAAAAACACTATCACACAGCAACTTTAAATTTGCATATTCTTCTTCATTAATGCTGATATAGATAACTCCATCTTCTTTCAACAAAGAAGATGCGAGTTTCATTCGTTTGTCCATAAACGACAACCAAGAACTATGACGTAACGGATGATTCTTTGGCAACTGGGTACCATCAGGATATTTATCTAGGAATCTCTTATCCTTATACGTAAACCCATCACTACCCGTATTATAAGGAGGATCAATATAAATTACATCCACCTTACCTTGATGCGTATAATTAAGGCAAGTAAGAGCATGATAATTATCACCTTCTATGAGTATATGAGTAGGTTTTCCATCATCTGTCGTGATGGAAAGATCTGGTACTTCTTCAAGAATCGGAATAGCATTTTCTCCTCCAGCTTCAAAAGCTTCAGGCACATCTATCCAATGAAGTCCAAAACGGTTATCTTGCTTCAACTGAGCATTAAGATAAGCCACTTCACCCTCCAAATCTTTTATTTTTCGATGTAGTTCATCAATATTGTCTGCCATATTCTGATAGTTATTAATAGCTGCATCCAACTATCATCAGGCTACTCACAAAGAGACACAAAAGAAGGGTGTGAACGATTCTTAAGGTCTTCCGTGGCAAGCGTAGGAAAGTCTGAACCACCGTCAAATATAAGAATGCTCACACCCTATATAGGGCATGAACATCGACTCTACATATTTGACGAGAGGCTCACCTATGCTTACCACAGATGAAGCCAACCATTATTGGTGCGGTCGTATATTCAGAAAGAAAGTTTCCTACGCTTTTTCCGGAAGACCACAATAATAGTCAATGCTTTGTTTTTACTAAAATGTCTGGAAGCGGCTCCTGCCGAATCCATCCGCAAAGGTACGAAGAAACTGGCAAAAAACAAAATGAAAGGGGATTTATTTTCATTTTTTACCCAAATACAAACGAATAAATATTAATTTCTCACACTTTACAATAGGATTTTGCCTATTAAGATACTTAAAATGCTTTTAACTCTGCAAGGCATAGGTTACTTGAAAACTCAAGAAGAGGAATATTGGTACTACTATACTACTATTAAGAGATGACAGAGAACCGCAAACGAACTTTCGATGATTGCGAAGGTGAAAAGAGATAAAACGGAGTCGAGGTCTTCTAGAGGAAATGGGGACTTCGGGGAGGCTGGTAACAGGATCAAAACAGAAGTGATTTTCGGGCAAGCGTTCCAGTTGTTCCAATTGTTTCAAATAGGTTTTCATAGGACAATATCCCTTTATAGAGACTCTATAACTACTTAATATATAGATAGTTATATATAAGAAGGTGGAATGGAACGCTCAAAAAAATAATTGGAACAACTGGAACGCTCCGCCCAACCCCACTTCTCTCTAAAAGGCTCATAATCAATAAATTATGTAGAAATAGAGACTAAGAATTTGAAGTACAATATCCCCATTTCAACCGCTCCGACGATGAAAAAGCTGGGAAAAGGCATCGAATAGGTGCAACTTTTGCTCTCTCAGGCATCAAAAGACATGCAGGAACCCTTATTTCCGATGCTCTTCCCGATACTCGAAGTGGAGATAAATGGGGCTATTTTTCAGTATTCCGCCCTCAATTAGGGGAAATCATGCCGTATGAAGACCTATCTTGTTGCCGATTCGGGCTATAATAAGGAACAACTGTCCAACATCGCTGAAACTATCTGTCCCAACTTCCGTGAACACGAAGAAAAGAGATTGGAGAAAAATGTTCCGCTATCGCACGGCATCGCACGCTATCGCACAACTAACAAAACGGGATTTTGTATCTTTGCATCGTGATTCAGAAAGCGCGCAAAATCACTTGCCCAGTTGGAGAAAAATATCTCCCTAATTGGGGAAATAAAAAAGAAAATGAAACCAAGACTCCAAGCCTCGAAACGAGTCGCTTCGCAAAGTACTTCTTCTAAGAGAAATCTGAGGAAAGAGGAAAAAGCGAAACTTAGCAGGGGGCAGAAAAAAATCATGAACCAGAACATGAAGGCATTCATCCGGTATCTTATCGTGGCGATCTGCTCAGCCATCGTCACCTTCCTATCCAGCTCCTGCACGGCAGGACTCGTAATCGGAAAGAACCAGCGGCAACATCAGGAGAACAACATCTCCACCAAAGTAGATTCTACCTACTATGTGCCAACCATTACCATCCGGTAGTTTAGAGTTAATAGTTTATAACAATTTAAAATTCAAAAGATTATGGCAATTAATTTGAAAGCAAAGGAGACCCTTATCCAAGTAGGCGAAATGAAGGGTCAGTACAGATTCATCCTCGGTACCGAACTTTACAACAAGCTCTCAGAGAGCAAGGTTATCAAGGAGGCGGCTATCAGAAGCGGCGTTAGCGTGGGCGTGATGCAGGTTTGCTGGGATGCAGCAGGCGAGGTTATCAAGGCGTGGTGTACCGAAGGCCATTCCGTAGCCGTTCCGGGATTGGGAACCATGCGATTCGGCGTAAGAGCCAAGAGTGTGCCTACCGTAGGCGAAGTGGCTACCAGTCTGATTACCAACCGCCGTGTTATCTTCACCCCAAGCGTTGACATCAAGCGCGAGCTGCAGGAAACCTCCATCCAGATTACCTGTTACGACCGCAACGGCAAAGTGGTGAAAAACGTTACTTCCGACGATAAGGGCGATGTGGAAGACCCAGACAACACCCCAGGTGGTGGCGGTTCGGATAATACCCCGGGCGGCGGAACCACCGGCGGTAATGAGGGCGACGGTTTGGAGTAAGAAAAGAGCCCCTGATGCAAGGAAACGAGCATCAGGGGCTTTTATCTTACTCCATTACATAGAGGATGGATGTATAGAGCTGCATCACGAGAATGTAGAAAAGAAAGCAGGGCGACAGGAGGCGGATGCCTTGATTCATCGCATCATAAACCTGACTGATGCCCTTGATGCTCTCGCTCATGATGCCGTAACTCATGCTCATCACCATGACCGAGAAACAGATGTACGGAATGAGACTATGCGTGAACGGACTCGGAAAGAGGGTTCCTACGGCATTCAGCAGAATGGCATGGGGCAAGAGGGTGAGCGCCAGCAT
>OHFM01000860.1_pt1 | contig 10973 bp, 6 predicted proteins | sample 1567511 | NCBI WGS metagenome assembly OHFM01 (sample SAMEA3879571, study PRJEB24766) | human gut metagenome | biome: human-associated habitat; feature: feces | place: USA | collected 1985/1987
TGTTGATGAGGTTGTACATCAGCTGCAGGCTGGAGTTGCCGCCCACGAACACCTCGCCGGGCTGCACGCCGAATACATCCGCGAACAGCACACGGGCTTCCTGCAGACCTTCCAGCTCACCATAGTTGCGGGCATCCGTGCCGGCATCGGTGGTGTAATCGTTCATCTTCAGCAGGTCCATGGCCAGATCCATCTGGTGAGGGCCGGGCTTGCCGCGGGCCATATTCAGCTTGAGGCCCTTGGCCTGAAATTCTTTGTACTTTGCTTCAAGCGCTGCCTTTTCAGCAGTGAGTTCATCACGGTTCATTGCAAGATAATTTGCCATTGGAAACACACTCCTTTATCGTACTTCCTGTTACCCATTGCGCTGGTACTGCATCCGAGGGAGCCTTCCTGCCAGGGAACCGACTCCGTACTGCAATCCAGACCTTAATATTATAGTACATTTTCGGCCCAGAAACAAGAATATTAAAGCAAAAAGCCCTGCTAAAAGCAAAAAGCTTTTAAAACAGGGCTTTCACTCCCCTGCTGTGCGCCGAAGCGTCAGCTCAGAGAGGCTTGGTTTTTGTAGCGTTTGCGCACCGCACCGTATTCCAGATGGGCTTCTCCGCCCTCCACAGTGTCTTCATCCACCGTCACGCGGATGATGGTAGCATCTGTGGGCACATCATACATGATGGGCAGCAGGATGCCTTCCATCACGCTGCGCAGACCGCGGGCACCGGTCTTGCGCTCAATGGTCTTGCGGGCAATGGCATGCAGTGCTTCATCGGTGAATTCCAGCTCCACATTATCCATGCCCAGCAGCTCTTTGTACTGCTTGACCAGACTGTTGCGGGGCTCCTTGAGCACACGCACCAGTGCGTCCTCGTCCAGATCGTCCAGCACGGTGATGACCGGCAGACGGCCGATCAGCTCCGGGATCAGGCCGAACTTGACCAGATCGTGGGGCTCTACCTTGCGCAGCAATGCACGCTCAGCCTCGGTGGAGTTATCCTTCAGCGCACTGCCGAAGCCCAGCGCGGACTTATCGGTGCGGCGCAGGATATACTTGTCCAGACCGTCAAAGGCACCGCCGCAGATGAACAGGATGTTGGTGGTGTCGATCTGGATGAACTCCTGCTGCGGGTGCTTGCGGCCGCCCTGCGGCGGCACGTTGCTGACAGTACCCTCCAAGATCTTCAGCAGTGCCTGCTGTACGCCTTCGCCGGAAACATCCCTCGTAATGGAAGGATTTTCGGACTTGCGCGAAATTTTGTCAATTTCATCAATGTAGATAATGCCGCGCTGTGCGCGTTCAATATCGTAATCCGCATTTTGGATTAAACGCAGCAGAATGTTCTCCACGTCCTCGCCTACATAACCGGCCTCCGTTAAAGCGGTGGCGTCGGCAATGGCGAAAGGAACCTGCAATATTTTTGCCAGAGTCTGTGCCAGCAGTGTTTTGCCGCTGCCGGTAGGCCCAAGCATTAAAATGTTGGATTTTTGCAGTTCAACATCCTTGTCGCCGGGAACATGGTTAAGTTCGTAGTCAATGCGTTTATAGTGGTTGTAAACGGCTACGGCAAGGGTTTTTTTAGCTTCTTCCTGGCCGATTACATATTCATCCAAAATTGCTTTTATTTCTTTGGGTTTGGGCAGTTCGGCAATTTCAGTATGGTTTACAGCCCTTGCCCGCATTTCTTCTTCAAGCATTTCATTGCAGAGTTTTATACACTCATCGCAAATAAACAAATCACCTTCGCCAAGCACTTTGCTGAACATTTTGCTGACCTGCGCTTCGCGCTTGCCGCAGAAAGAGCAAACCGGGGCATCATGGTGATTGTCCCCACCGAATTTCATTTTGAGTATCTCCTTAAAGCCTTTATTTTTCATTAGCAGGTTTACGCGATACCACTTCGTCAATCAGACCGTATTCTTTGGCTTGCTGGCTGGACATGTAGTTATCGCGGTCAGTATCCTGCGCAATCTTTTCTTTGGTTTGTCCGGTATGGCTGGCTAAAATACCGTTCATTTCATCACGGAGGCGCAGAATTTCGCGCGCGGTGATTTCAATTTCGGAAGCCTGCCCCTGAACGCCGCCCAGCGGCTGATGAATCATAACTCTGGAGTACGGCAGGGCAAAACGTTTGCCAGGAGCACCGGCAGCCAGAAGCACGGATGCCATGCTGGCGGCCATGCCCATGCAGATTGTGGAAACATCAGGCTTTATGTACTGCATTGTATCATAAATTGCCAGGCCGGCGCTTACGCTGCCGCCCGGGCTGTTAATGTAGAGATGGATATCCTTATCGGGGTCTTCCGACTCTAAAAAGAGCAGCTGGGCGATAACGAGATTGGCCATAGTATCATCTATTTCGCCGGTAACAAAAACTATCCTGTCCTTTAAAAGGCGGGAATATATATCGTAAGAGCGTTCTCCGCGGTTTGACTGTTCTACAACTATTGGCACATAATTCATTATTGTCACACCCCTTTACTGTGGTTTAACCGCGCTTAAATTATTTCGCGCTGTCAATGATTACATGGGCAGCTTTGCGGCGCAGAATGTTTGCGAGCAGCAGGCCCATAGTGCCATTGGATTTAATGATTTTCTTAACGTCTTCAAGAGTTGCGCCATGCTGGGAAGCGATAGCGGAAAGTTCGCTGTCAACATCTTCCATGGATACCTGGATGTTTTCAGCTTTGGCAATAGCGTCAAGAACAAGGTCGGTTTTAACGTTTTCAACAGCAGCGTCATGCTGGCGTTCACGAAGCTGTTTCATGTCGATGCCGCTGTACTGCATGTACTGTTCCAGAGTGAGTTTGCGTGCTTCAAGGCTCATGCGCATTTCGTCAATCATCTGGGTTACGCGGTCTTCAATCATGATTTCGGGAACTTCAAATTCCGCATTAGCAACTGCAAGGTCAATCAGTGCTTTTTCATAAGCAATCTGTGCATTGTTTTCAGCTGCTTTCTGCATGCGTTCTTTGTAGCTTGCGCGCAGTTCTTCAACGGTTTTGCAATCGCTGTTTGCTGCTACATATTCATCGGTAAGTTCCGGCAGTTCTTTGCGTTTTACGTCCTGTACGTTTACTTTGAAGATTGCCTGTTTGCCGGCCAGTTCTTTAACAAAGTATTCTTCCGGGAAGGTTACGTCCACATCGGTGGAATCGCCTTTTTTAAGGCCTACAAGCTGGTCTTCAAAACCGGGGATAAAGGAGTTGGAGCCAACTTCCAGAGGATAGCCTTTGCCTTCGCCGCCGCTGAACGGTTCGCCGTCAACGGTGCCTGCAAAGTCGATAATGGCAAAGTCGCCTTTTTCAATTACAGCGCCTTCTTCAGCTTCTACCATTTTTGCATGGCGGCTGCGCAGGCCCTGTACCTGTTCTTCAACTGCTTCGTCGGTAACTTCAACTGCTTCTTTTTCTACATGCAGTTCTTTGTAATCACCAAGTTTAACTTCCGGTTTGAGGGTTACTTTAATGGTAAGTTCCATATCTTTGTTTTCTTCAAATACGGAATCTTCAACCTTCGGGTCGGATACCGGAATCAGTTTTTCCTGTTCCAGAGCTTCGGTATAGCACTGGTTAGCAACCAGTTCAAATGCTTCTTGTTTTACTGCTTCTTTGCCATAGTGCATTTCGATAATATTGCGGGGGGCTTTGCCTTTACGGAAGCCGGGGATATTTACCTGGCCTGCAATTTTTGCAACGGCTTTTTTAAAGCCTTTGTTTACTTCCTCTGCGGGCAAAGTGATTTTAAGAGTTGCGTCGTTGCCGACTCTTTCTACTGTTACGTTCATTAATAAATCCTCCCTTAATTATATGTGCTGATTATTACAGCATGTTTTTTACATTAGTTTTATTGTTAAAAATGCAGCTGTTTACACACATTGCTCATAATATAATATCACAACCAGCGGTACTTGACAAGAATTTTACTGCTATTCCTACAATATATCATTATTCTTTTCTGAATAAATTCAAAAAACCCGGCAGTAAACTGCCGGGCTGACAATTCATGGAGCGGAAAACGAGATTCGAACTCGCGACCCCCTCCTTGGCAAGGAGGTGCTCTACCACTGAGCTATTTCCGCATCTCTCAACAACAGAATTAATTATACAGCAGTAAAATCTGTTTGTCAACAACTTTTTTAATTAATTTTAAAAAATTCCCAAAACAATCTGGCTTATATTTTTGGAATGGTCGGAAACGCGCTTCAGGTTTATTAAAATTTCCATCATCATAAACCCGGCAACAGGGTCGCAGCGTTTTTCGTTAAGGCGCACAATATGGTTTTTGCGGATTTCTTTCTGCGCTTTTTTTACCTGACGGCAAATATCCCACGCTTCCTGCGCCAGCACCTTATCGTTATTGGCAAGCGCTTCCATGGCTTTGCCGCTGGCCTGCATAACCAGTTCGCCCAAAGCGCGCAGTTCGGTTTTGGCTTCTTCGCTGAATTTAACATCGTCTTCAAACATGCGGCGTGCATCTTTGGCAAGCGCTTCGCCGTGGTCGCCGATACGTTCAATATCCGTGCAGGCGTGCAGCAGCCTTGTATGCATTGCCGAAAGTTCGGCGCCCATTTCCTTTTCGCTCATTTTGGTAAGGTAACGGGTTATGTCTTCTTCAAGCGCATCAATTACAGGCTCATGCTCCAGCACGTATTTAATTTTATTTTCGTCCTTGTCTTCCAATGCCTGCATACCTACTTCAACATTATGGCGCGCCATGTTGCCCATGCGCACAATTTCCTTAACGGCAAGCCCCATGGCAATGGAAGGAGTTACCAGCATTTTCTCATCAAGATATGCCGGTTTGCGAGAAATAATTTCGCCTTTGCCCGGCAGGCATTTTTCTATAAATTTAATGTATAAACCGGTAAACGGCATAAACAACAGTGTATTTACCACGTTAAACGCCGTATGCGCGTTGGCAATCTGGCGTGCAATATCGTCCGCCGGGGAAATTGCCAGCACCAGTTTTATAAACAGCCCCATAAAGGTTATAAAAATAATGCTGCCGATAAAGTTAAACATTACATGCGCCAGCGCTACCCTTTTGGCCGTAATATTGGCACGCAGCGAAGCAAGCACCGCCGTAATGCAGGTACCGATATTATCGCCCAGAAGCACTGGAATTGCGCCTTCAAGCGGAATAAGCCCCTGATTGGCAATGGCAATTAAAACGCCGATTGTTGCGCTGCTGGACTGAATGACCATGGTCATTACAAGGCCTACGCCCACGCCGAGAATCGGGTTATCGGAAAAGCGGCCGATAAAATCAATAAAGCCCTGATATTCGCGCAGCGGCATTACGGAATCGCTCATCATTTCCATGCCCAGCATTAAAATGCCGAAGCCCAAAATTACCTGGCCGATATATTTGCCGCGCTGGCGTTTTGCCAGAAGATGCACGGCAAAACCGATAGCAAGGAACAGAGTGATGTAATCGGTAAGCTTAAAGGCAATAAGCTGTGCCGTCATGGTTGTGCCGATATTGGCACCCATTACAACGCCGAAGGCCTGCTTTAAATTCATCAGCCCTGCGTTTACAAAGCCAACCGTCATTACCGTTGTGGCACTGCTCGACTGCAAAATACCTGTTACAACGGCGCCAAGCGCAACAGCCACCGGCAGAACGCCCGTCAGCTTTTCCAGTATTTTTTGCAGCTTCTCGCCTGCGGCACGCTGCAGGCCTTCGCCCATAAGCTGCATGCCGTATAAAAATAACGCCAGTCCTCCCAAAAATCCGAAAAAGTAAACCATAAGCCCTCCTGTAAGTTGTTTAACTTAATTTTTACTTATACTTTACATTTATTATACAAGATTAAAGAGGAATGGTACAAGTGATTTTCATTTATTTTGTAACAGATAATACAAAAGGCCCTGCAATTTGCAGAGCCCCGTTTATTATGCGTTTGCCTCTCCGGCAGGTTTATAATGTTTTTCTTTCCATTTTTCAAATTCCATATACACAACCGGCACAACCAGAAGGGTGAGCATGGTTGAAGTGATGAGGCCGCCAACAAGCACCACGCCCATAGACTGGCGCAGTTCCGCGCCTTCGCCGATGCCCATCGCGATAGGCAGCATGCCTAAAATTGTTGAAAGCGTCGTCATCAGTATCGGGCGCAGGCGCAATGAGCAGGCTTCCAGCGTTGCGCTGCGTATATCAAGCCCTTTTTCGCGCTGCTGGTTGGCATAGTCAATCAGCAAAATAGCATTTTTGGTAACAAGCCCCAAAAGCATGGTAAAGCCAATCATACTCATCATGTTGGCTGTCTGCCCCGCCATTAAAAGGCCAAGCACGGCGCCCACTACTGCAAACGGCAGCGAAGCCATAATAATTACCGGCTGGCTGAAGCTTTCAAACTGCGCCGCCAGAACCATATAAACAACTACAACCGCCAGCACAATGGCCTTAACAATTTCGTTAAACGAACGTGACATTGTATCGGCTTCGCCAATCAGTTTGTAGTTGTAGCCCTGCGGCATATTCATGCCGGGTATCAGCTCGTTTTGTATTTTGGCAATCAGTTCGCCCGGAGATGTGCCTACCGTGTTGGCGTAAACAACAATCTGGCGCTGCTTGTCCTCGCGTTCAATACGCGTCGGGCCGCTGCCAAGGCTTATGTCGGCAACGTCGCCCAGGCGGATGAACTGCCCGTCCGGCGAAGATACGCGCAGATTTTTAACGTCATTAATATCGGTACGCTTGCTTTCCGGCAGCTGCAAAATAATATCGTAGTCGTTATCGCCGATTGTAAAGCTGTTGCCTGTGCTTTTGCCCATAAAGGCCATTTCCACAACTTCACCGACGGAATAAGAATCGAGCCCCAAAAGGCTGGCGCGCGCCTGGTCGAGCCTGATTAAAATTTCCGGCTGTTCGTCCGAATCGGAAATATCGACATCCGTTGCGCCCGGAACTTTACGCACCAAATCGGCAAGCTCCAGCGCGTATTCTTTAAGCTGTTTAATATCGCTGCCGCGCAGGCCAATCTGCACCGGCCTGCTGTCGCCGCGGCCGCGCCCCTGATTGGACACTACCGTAACACTCAGCCCCTGAACGTTGCGCACTTCGGCACGCAGGTCATCCATAATCTGCTGCATGGTGCGGTCACGCTCGTTACTAGGCACAAGGCGGATATCAATAGAGCCCTGGTTTACCGGGTTGCGCCCGTTGCCGATATTCAGCGCCGCTATTTTTACTTCCGGCATGGCCGTTATTTCTTTTTGCAAAGGTGTTGCCAGCGCTACCGTTTTTTCCATACTGGTGCCGATAGGCGCTTTAAAATTAACGGTAAACTCGCCGGAATCGTACGTCGGCTGGTATTCCGTACCTACAAACGGCAGCAGCACAATATTCATTGCCAGCGAAACTATACCGGCGGCAATAACTTTTTTGGGGTTGTTCAGCGCCGCTTCCATAATACCGCTGTACAAACCACGGAAAATCTGAAAGCCCGCTTCAAATTTATCAAGCGCCAGCTGTACATATTTGTTGCGGTGGCTTTCGCCCGGCTTTTCTTCTTTCAGCCAGTAGGCGGAAACCATTGGCGTAAGCGAAAATGCTACCAGAGTGGAAAACGCTATGGCAAAGGCAACCGTTAAGCCGAACTGTTTAAAATACTGGCCGATAATTTCGCCCATGCTGCCAACCGGTACAAACACTGCCATTAACGACAGCGACGTTGCCAGTATTGCCAGGGAAATTTCCTGCGTTGCTTCTTTGGCTGCCATAAACGGCGTTTTGCCCATTTCGATATGGCGGAAAATGTTTTCGATTACAACAATCGCGTCGTCTATCAAAATACCTACCGCAAGGCTCAGCGCCATCAGCGACATGTTGTTTAAGGTAAAATCCATTGCCTTCATCATAAAGAAGGTTGCAATTATTGATGTTGGTATGCACAGGCCGCCGATAATGGTGGCACGGAAGTTGCCGAGGAACATATAAGTTATAAACAGCGCCAGCGCACCGCCAAAGAAAATCGTGTTCCACACGTCGGCAATGTTTTCGCGTACGTAGGTAGACTGGTCGCGCACAATATCAACCTTAATATCGGGCGGAATTACGCGCTGTTTAAGCTCTTCCATTTTGGCGTTAACGCGGTCGGTAACGTCAACCGTGTTGGTTTTGGATTGTTTGCGCACGAAGGTCATAACGCAGGGTACGCCGTTGGCACTGGCGAAGGTGTCTTCATCCTCCCAGCCGTCAATAACGTCCGCCACATCGCCAATGTACACGGCCTTACCGTTATGGTTGGCAATAACAACTTTTTTAATATCGTCGATATTGCTGTATTTGCCAATGGTACGCACGGTTATTTCCATGTCGTGGTTTCTGGCTTTGCCGCCCGGCGTATTGTAGTTTTCGTCATCTACCTTCTGCAGCAGGTCCTGAAACGAAATTCCGTATTCCATTAACTTGTCAGGCTTTGCCACAAGACGTATTACACGCTGGCTGGCGCCTACCGCAGTTACTTCGGCAACGCCTTCAACCATCTGCATTTCGTCAAGAATGCTGTCTTCTATTAAACGGCGTATTTCACCGCGGCTGCGCGATTCGGAAGAAAACGTGTACGCAACAATGGACTGGGAGGTTAAATCAACAGTTTGTACTACCGGTTCGTCGATATCGTCCGGCAGACGGTTGCGCACACTGGCAACCTTTTCGCGCACTTCGCTGGCCATAGCCTGCGGGTCTACGCCCATGTTAAACTCCAGTACGGTTTCGCTGTAGCCTTCAAGCACGGTACTGGAAATTGTTTTATAGCCTGCAACCTGGCTGACGCGGTTTTCTATCGGCTTGGTAATAAGCGTTTCCATTTCTTCCGGCGAAGCGCCGTCGTAAGTAACGCGCACGCTGACGATAGGCATATCAACGTCAGGGTTCAAATCTACGCCGATTTCCGGGTAGCAGCGGATGCCGAACACTACCAGCAGCAAAATAAACATGGTAGTAAAAACCGGCCGGCGGATAAAAGTCTCTATCATAATTAATTACCTGCCTTATCAGTAACTACCTTGCTGCCTTCGCGCAGCTTGTTGTGCCCTTCGGTTACAATTACTTCATCACCTTTCAGGCCGCTTAAAACTTCGGCTACCTTGTCATCCGTATAGCCAATGTCAAGCACCTGGCGGCGCACCGTGTTATCATCTTCCACAATAAATACGGTTTTCTGGTCATCACGCATTACAATGGCGTAAACCGGGATTGTAAGCACATTCTGCCTTGGCTGCGCGGTAAGCTTTACCGTTGCAAAAACGCCTGCCAAAAGCCCTTCGGTGTTATCAACACTTACTTCGGCGGCAAAGGTATGCGCAGGTAAATCGGCAACTGGGGCAATGCGCGTTATTCTGCCGATAATTTTATGCCCGGCAAAGGCAGGCAGTTCTATTTCGGCTTCGTTGCCAACGGATACGCCGCTGATATTGCCTTCCGGAATATTAATAACGGTTTTTAAAACGCTGATATCGGCAATGGCAAAAAGCGGGGTGCCTGCTGCTGCGTAATAACCTTCCTGATGATAGCGTTTGGAGATAATGCCGTCAGCCGGGGCTGTTATTACAGTACCTTCGAACTGCGATTCCATAGCCTGCACGGTGCCGCGGGCTGCATCCAGCTTGGCAGCTGCGTTGTCACGCGCAAAAGCGTAATCGTCGGCAACCTGTTCGGAAACCGCACCCTGTTTATATAAAGCGCTGTAACGCTCAAGGTCGCGCTCGGCTTTACGGAGATTGGTCTGCGCGTCCATGTAATTGCCGCGCGCTTCACGCAGGGCAGCGTCAGTATCGCGCTGTTCCAGTTCCGCCAGCACCTGCCCTTTGGTTACACGGTCGCCCTCATTAACATATACGCGCTCCACACGCCCGTCAACCTTGGCGGCAACATCTGCCTGACACTCCGGGTCAAGGCTGCCGCTGAACTCCAAAAGCGGGGTAATCGTCCTGCGCTCCGGCTTTGCCGTAACAACTGCCACCGCCTGCACGCGCGACATTCTTTCCGCACGGGCACGCTCCGTTTGTATATTATCAAAAATACGGTAACAAACAATTAAAACAACGGCAATACAAATGCCGATTAAAATTTTCATATTACGGTTATGCCAGTCCATAGTACGCACCCAACCTTCTGCAAGTATAAGTTATTTTAATTATATAACTTTTTAAACTGTTTTAGCAAACAAATATCCTTGCATTAATGAAACAATTGTGTAAAATTGCTTTAATAAATTCCGCTTGCGCTTAATTCTGCGGCGAATTATAATGGCTTTGGGAGGCGAAATTATGGAAGCAATGTCACTTTTTGAAAACAATTTATCACAGCCGCTGGCGGCAAGGCTGCGCCCCAAAACGCTTGAAGAATACGTTGGCCAGACCCACCTTTTGGGCAAAGGCAAAGTGCTGCGCCGTTTAATTGAAAACGACCAGATTTCCTCCATGATCTTCTGGGGGCCTCCCGGTGTGGGCAAAACCACGCTGGCGCTGGCCTTTGCCCGCGCGCTGGACCTGAAAGAAAGCCGCGTGCAGTTTACGCCGGATGTTCTGCCGTCCGATTTGGTGGGATTTTCCGTTTACCAGAAAGAGACCGGCAAGTTTGTGTACCACGCTGGTGCGGTGATGTGCAACCTGTTTTTGGGCGATGAGATCAACCGTACCTCCTCCCGCACGCAGTCGGCTTTGTTGGAAGTGATGGAAGAAGGCACGGTGACGGTGGACGGCGTTACCCGCCCGGTGCCCGCACCCTTTACCGTAATTGCAACCGAGAACCCCATCGGCGCCGCTGGCACGCAGATGCTGCCGCAGTCTCAGCTGGACCGTTTCATGGTCTGCGCCGTAATGGGCTACCCCGATGAGGAAGCGGAGCTGGCAATTTTGGCCGGGCAGAGCAAAGGCCGCCTGCTGGACCGTGTGCGCCCCGTTGCCGGTCAGGCGGATCTGCTTGCCATGCAGCAGGAGGTCAGCACGGTATTTGTGCATGAGCT
>OHFM01000867.1_pt1 | contig 10927 bp, 9 predicted proteins | sample 1567511 | NCBI WGS metagenome assembly OHFM01 (sample SAMEA3879571, study PRJEB24766) | human gut metagenome | biome: human-associated habitat; feature: feces | place: USA | collected 1985/1987
GCGCCATGCCTGATAATCCACACCGGCAAAGGCGCTTTCCTGCAGCGCCATGGCGATTTTGATTTGTTTGCCGAAGATGTTTTCCGACAGCGTTTTGGTTTCTCTGGTTTCGTAGCCTTCTTTGTGCTGCCGGAAGTATTCGAAGTTGCCGCAGTAGTCAAAAATCAGAAAGCGCCGCTTGTCGGTATAGGTTCCGTCAATCTGGTCCACGCAGGCCAGCCCTTTGCATAGCCGGGTGCCGCGGCCAATCATCTGCCAGAACTTTGCCTTTGACCGAACCTTTTTGAAAAACACCAGATTGACGCATTCCGGCACGTCGATGCCGGTGTCCATCATGTCCACCGATACGGCAATGTGCGGTTCTTTTTCCGGCTGCTTGAAATCATCAATGATGGTCTGGGCATAGGCGTCGTCGCAAATGACCCGCTGGGCGAAGCTGCCCCGGTACTGGGGGTACAGCTTATTGAACCGCTCCAGAATAAACTCCGCGTGGCGTTTGTTCTGGGCAAACAGGATGGTTTTCCCCAGACGGTCGCCGCCCGCCACCTTGATACCCCGGTCCATCAGGTCTTGCAGTACGATGTCCATGGTGGTTTCGTTGAACACAAATTTATTGAGGGCAGCAGAGGGGATAAAGTCTGGCAACTGACCGTCTTCGATGAAATCATCCTCATATCGCTCTTTGTCCTCTTCGGACAAATCATTATAGGAGATGCCTTCTTCCAGAAAACGGGTCTTGACCTCGTAGTTGTAATAGGGAACCAGCACATGGTCCTGTTGCACCGCCGTTTCATAATCATAGGCATAGGTGGGCACGCCGTGTTCCATCTCGAAAAAGTCGTAGGTGTTCCGATCCACATCGGTCTTCGGCGTGGCGGTCAGACCCACCATGAAGGCGTCAAAATATTCAAAGATGGCCCGGTACTTTTTGAAGATGCTCCGGTGGCTTTCGTCAATAATAATCAGGTCGAAGTGCGCCGGAGTAAACAGCTGCCGCCCGTCCTTGGACTTGGTGTCATCAATGGCGTTGAGGATGGTCGGATAGGTGGAGAACACAATGCGGGCGTTCCGGTCGTCCTTGTTGGAGCAGAGGTTGCACAGGGACATATCCGGCAGATAGTTCTTGAAATCGTCCTTTGCCTGCTTCACCAGCGCGGTGCGGTCGGCCAGAAACAGAATGTTGGTCACCCATTTGCCTCGGCTGAGCACATCGGTCAGGCTGGACGCGGTTCTGGTTTTGCCGGTGCCGGTGGCCATCACCAGCAGATGCTTGCGGAACCCCTGCGTAATCTGTTCGCACACCGCCCGGATGGCTTCCTTCTGGTAATACCGGTCAGTGATTTTGTCATCAATGGAAACGCCCATCAAATCCATCCGCTCGGTGCGCCGGTTCATCAGCTTTTGCAGGTCATCCTTGCTGAAAATGCCACTGACCTTCCGTTGCGGGGCGGTCTGGTCATCCCAGAAGTAGGTTTCAAAGCCATTGGTGGTGAACATCATGGGGCGGCGGCCAAATTTCCGTTCCAGACAATCCGCATACAAAACCGCTTGTTTGCGTCCAATGTTTGGGTCCTTGCTGGTGCGCTTGGCTTCCACCACCGCCAGGGGCAGGCCGTCCTTTCCAAACAGCACATAGTCGCAGAAGCCAGGCTGACCTGGCATCCCGGCCATATCCTCCACACGATACTCCTCCTGTACATCAGCATCTGGGCCGGTGAACTTCCAGCCCATCAGTTTGAGGTCCACGTCGATGTAGATTTTGCGGGTCTTGAATTCCGAGAGGTCCTCCGGCTGGAAGGTGCGTTCCTTCTGATGCTGCTCCTTTTCGGCGGTGTATCGGGTGGACATCTGCTCGATTTGCTTGCGCAGCGCCTCGATCTCGGCATCTTTCTGGTCCAGCAGACTTTCCTGTTCCTTGATTTTCCGGGTGTCCACCGCCACCTTTCCGGTGGGGACAAGATTCTCGTCGAAGGTGCGCTCCTGATAGTCCGCGCCATAGCAATAGTCGATCCACTGCACAAACTCAAACAGACCGCGCAGAGAAGCAAGCGCATCACTTGGCTGAACGCTGCGCTCGGTATGTACCGCCAGATTGCCCAACTTGATGATAAAAGGCATCTTGCCCCAAGTGTCGGAGTCCACAGCGAAGCGGAAAGTTGGCTCGTGAATGAGGGATTGCAGATTGTCTTTGTAGGGCATTTTCATGGACTTGTCCGCTGCATATACCCATTTTACTGCCAGCTCCAATGCCTTACGGCAGCCTACTGCACACATGGCAGGAGCAGAAACATAAATTTTCTCAGCTTCCATGCAGGCGGGGGCGAAGAGGGCATATTCAGTTTTGGCTTTGAGAAAGGAGAAGTTAGTCATCACATCATCTCCAGTATTTTATTTCTTTTGAACTCATCATGTCCTCATATTGTTTCAACGCGGTTTCCTTATCTGTATGAAGTAGTTGGTAAACCTGTTCATCATCTTCTTTTTCGGCATCTATTGAAAAATCAATATGCGATAATAAGTCTATATGGTTAGAAATTAACAGCTCTTTATTTATCTGCTTGCTGTTCATGCGCTTTACACTGTTGTCATCAATTATGATTATTCTGGGAACGCGCTGAACAGTATCGACAAACGCCAAAAATAATTCTGGCGTAATTGGCATACCAAGCAAGTCATATTCTATACCATCTTTTTCACCGTAAATATTGACTACCGGCATATCGCTTGTAACAAATACGGAACCTTTGGCTTTAAAGATACACAGTTGCGATTCCTTCATTGTCTCAGCCAAAGCCCGAGGAAACAAGCCAACATCCGGAGCAATGTTCATCTTCAAAAACTCGTTTGCCAGCATGGACAGGTAAACATTTTGCGGTACATCAGGAAAAATGTCCTTTACATGTTTAATATGCTGCGGATCGTTTTTGTATTGTGTATCAATAATATAATTTGACAGATGTACAAAAACAGGGTTTCTAAACAGTAGTGATGACATAAATTGCCTTAGTTTATCAATTTCCACCCGCGCCAACTCAAATTCATCTGAATCTCGTAAAGCATTTTTTATCTTTGAGATAATTGTTGCGTATTCGCCTTCCAGTTCGATAAAACTGTTCTCGATCTCATTTGGTGCTGCAAAAACATGAGTTTTGCTATCTGGATCAATTGCAATTTGATCATATAGGTAAGAACGACAGCAAATATTGTCGATTGAAACCATTTTTGCATTTTCATCATTAGCAAAAACAACATAAACTTGTTCTGATTTTTGATTACTCACAGAAAAGTTTTTTAAGTAAGCCTTGGGGACATAATGTTGTTTTCTCGTGATTTGCTTGTCTAAAACCTCTGTATATTCCATGACAATGTTGCTCCCACCAATATTTCCTATATTCAAATCTTCTCAGCATCGCGGTCTCAGCACTAAAACCGATCAAGAAATCATCATTTTATCTAGCCCTAATTTTGCAAGCTTTGTATTAGCCTCGAAAAATTTTGCATTATTGGAAAATGGTTATCTAGCACATAGAACTGCCGATCTTGCCCATCCTTCAAGAAGAATACTTGTTTATCCCGTGCTGAGCTATTTAGGCTCTCCCTATGTAAGCATACAAAATAGTCTAATGTCTTTTCTTCTGGAAGCCGTTCCTGGATATATCCTTTTGTACTTCTGTCATATTTATAACCGAACTCTTTATATAATCGTTGTTTTCCAATACGAGTTTTAAAAGCAAACATCGCTAATTTTATATGTTTTGTTTCATCATGCAATCGGAAAAATTTATTTTTTTCAATCGTTTCTGTTAAATCATCCAAGGTAGCATTTCCCTTGACTTCTATAACCATTATGCAATCATTTGGTTCAACCAGGAAAATGTCTCCGGCTAGTTGACGTCTATAAAAATTTTTCCTACATACGATGATGTCACATTGTGGGCTTTGATGATTGGCCCAAGCAATAAAGCCGGTAACAAATTCTAGCATTTGAAACCGTTCCTGGAGACATTTTTTGAGAATGTTTTCTCCACATCTACCCATCTCAGCATGATGTTTTAACTTTTCAGCTATAAAATATTTGCAAAACAGAAGTTCCTCCGAATATTCCTCATATATCTTTGTAACATCTTCTTCCATAATAGACCTCTCACTTGCCTAAAACTTTTGTTTAGAAGTCTTTTTGAGCATTTGATAGCCTTCTGTTCCGCTAATTTCAAGCATCGAATATTTCTTTAGCATTTTCTCTAAACTTATACGAATTTGGACAGGGGTATAAGAAGTTAATGCTCCTTGGTTAATGATAGACTTTGTCCAATTTCTTTGCTGATTATAGAGGCTCCAAAAACGATTCATATCAAAATTGGGATTCTGTGCCGCTATTTGTTGCACCATTGCGTTAAGCGTATTTCGATCCGCTTCCGAAACGCCTTGCGGAATCATATTTCCCATAGCAGAAGTGATATTTTGCGCTGTAACTCCGGTGCAAGCGTTATTAAGATCGGACACAATAAACTGCGATTCTATATTTGCCAAAACATTTTGTGTTATATGAAAGGAATTCTTTTGGAATGACTTCATGAGCATCTGTTGTTCCTGAATCTCTGACACATACTCATATAGCTGATTCAGTGCTGTATAGCTGGTCGCGTCCATTTTTCGGACAAAGTAATGTTTGTACTTGTTCCAATAATCCGTATCCATCAGTGGTAGTGATTCATAGAACGCCGTTTCGTTTAATTGTCCGTCAACAATGAACGTAGAGATTTCCCTTAACCGCTCCTGAAATTCATCAATTTGAAGGACGATAAGAGAAGCTGCATCAATCTTTTTCTTCCGTTCCTGCAATATGTAAGTTGCAAGGGCAAAGCTACCTACGATAATAAGCAAAATGTTTGCCCAGTTATCTTTTATAAACTCTAACATACTTTATATTCACCTCAGATACTGGCGTAGTATTTGACTCAAAACCATAACATTTGCTGCTCCAAATAACTCCTCTGCCAACATTTGCTGCTGTTGAGGGGATAATTTTTGAATTGATCTCATTGCCTGAATCAAATCCTGCTTTGCTTTTTTATAATCGTCTGTGGGCTCCATCCCCAGTGTTAATTTATATTCTTCCATTTTATTACCTCACCCAAAGTATTCCTGCATCAGTGCCTTTTTCAACGTTTCCAGCTTTTCGAGGCTGCGGTTAATGTTGGCTTTTGTTTTTTCGGTTTTCTTTACAAACACGGAAAATTGATTCTGTAGTTCTAGTGGTGGGAAGGGAAAGGCCATTTCTGATAGTTGTCCCTTGCTTAGTATCCCTTTAAGTGCCATATTTATGGTGCTATGTATTGCAGGCTTTGATAGTAGCATAAGCCAATATAAATACAGCACATCATCTTGCTTTGGAACAATAGCATTAATTTGCTGATTAAATGCCACCCGACGATCAGTTACTGCTACATTGCCTATACAGTTAATGCTTCCAGCGATACAAGTCATAAGCAAGCTGCCCGCCTCTACAAATCTACACTTATGAAAACCTGTCTCCGATAAGTATTCCTGTGCCTCTGTGAGCAATACAGCAGGGGTATTGATATTATCTGATTTAATCCATTCAATAAAATTCCCATAATTCTCGGGATCAGCACGCGAGGGCGTGTTTCCGGTAACTATATCACATCGTTTTCCCAGTGCAATTTTCTCCCACCCCATAGGGTTTCCCACCGGGTCTCCAAACATCTCCACAAACTTTGCCTTGACTATCTCATCCAGCTTGTCCAGCTGCTGGCGGCGTTTGGCAATCAGGCCGCTGACCTTGTCCAGCACCGCTGCAATTTTGCGCTGTTCGTCAATGGGTGGAAGGGGAATTTCTGTTTCAGAAAGAGTTTTTTTATTGATGGCCTTGAATGTACTTCCAGTACCCTTGGAATTTAGTTCGTCAACCTTACCTGATAACACATGCCATAAATATTCCTGAGCACAAATATCCTCGTTTACCGTTAAAGCGGCTAACCCTCGGCCTATACAGCATTCACAATTTGCGATATTCAACGCACCAATAGGTGCACGAACAGAGATTAAAATATCTTTTTCTCGTGCTATTTTGGTTGGCTCAGAGCACCACATACGAACCGCAGGATAAATCTCTCCAAAATCTGCATTTCCCTGAAAAAACGGAAGGCCGTTACCATCTTCGTTGTATGTAGAAGAATCCGGAGACTGTCCCATATTTATCGCACAAATTTCTTCTAACCTCGCCATTATAGCATTTCCTCCAACTCTGCCAGCCCTGCGGTGATCTCCAGTTCCAGCTCATGCAGGTCTGCCATCAGTTCCGCGGTAGAGGGGTACTCCACCGGCACATACTCCACCTTTTTGTACTTGTTGATGGACAGGTCATAGTCATTGTCCGCAATTTCCTGTTTCGGCACAAAAAAACTCTGCTCAGTGCGCTTGCGGTCAGCTTCCTGGTCCAGATGGTGGAACCGCTTGATGATGTCGGGGATGTCATTCTCCGCCACCTCGCTGCGCTTATCGTCCAAGGAAAAGCCATCGGACTTCATGTCATAGAACCAGACGTTTTCGGTGCCGCCCGCACCGGTTTTGGTGAACACCAGCACCGCCGTGGAAACTCCCGCATAGGGTTTGAACACACCGGAGGGCATAGAGATCACTGCGCGCAGCTGATGGTTCTCCACCAGTTCTTTGCGAATAGCTTTGTGCGCCTTGGAGGAGCCGAACAACACGCCGTCCGGCACGATGCAGGCGCACTGACCGCTCTTTTTCAGCATCCGTAGGAACAGGGCCAGAAACAACAGCTCGGTCTTTTTGGTGTTGGTTACGGCTTTCAGGTTGTCGTTGATGCTTTCCGCGTCCACGGTGCCCTTGAAAGGCGGATTTGCCAAGCACATTGTAAACTTGTCGCTGATCTGGTTCTGCTTGGAAACGCTGTCCTTGTAGTCGATCTCCGGGTGGCTGATGGAGTGCAGCATCAGGTTCATCGCAGAAATGCGCAGCATGGTGCGGTCTGTGTCAAAGCCGGTGAAGGCGTCCCCAGCAAAGTGCTCCCACTGCTCGGAAGTCATGGTATCCTCGTAGTGGTTGCGAATGTACTCCGCGGCGGAGACCAGAAAGCCTGCCGTGCCGCAGGCCGGGTCGCAGATGGTGTCGTCCGGGGTGGGTTGCACCAACTCCACCATCATTTCCCGGATATGCTTGGGAGTGCGAAACTGGCCGTTCTGCCCAGCGGTGGCCAGTTTGCCCAACATGTACTCGTACAAGTCGCCCTGCATATCCAGATCGGCAATGTCATGCTCATACAGGTCATCCAACCCTGTGATGATTTTTTGCAACACCTGCGGCGTAGGAATCAGGAACATCGCATCGCTCATGTACCGGGCAAAGGCCGTCTCATTCTGCACATCACTGCTGGAATCGTCGGCGATTTCCACCAGTTCCCCCTGCTCGGTGAAGTCCGGCAGGCGGCCATGTTTCATGTTTTTGATGGCAGGGAAGACCCGCTGGGAAATTACATTGAAAATATCGCGGGGATCGTTGTTCTTGAATTTACTCCAGCGCATGGACTGTCCAACGGCAGACTGGGGGAAAATCTTCTCCATCTTCTCGCCAGTCATATGCTCAAATTCTTCCGTTTCCAGCTCTTTTTCGTCCAGAGAGCGGACAAACATAAGATAGGTCAGCTGTTCGATGACGGTTAGAGGATTGGTAATGCCGCCCGCCCAGATGTCCGTCCAGATTTTATCTACTTTATTTTTAATCACACCTGTAATCATGCATCTATTCCTCCGTTTTCTGTATCAGGGATAAATTCCATCACGTCTCCGATATTGCATCCCAGCATGGTGCAGATTTTTTCCATGCTGTCCATGGAGACAGGCTCACCTTTACTTAATCGTGCTAAAACATTGGTGCTGATTTTTGCACGGTGCATCATGTCGGTTTTGCTCAAACCATGATCGATCAACTGTTTCCACAGCCGATTGTAACTGATTGCCATCCCGCACCTCCTGATTTTTTCCTATTTACTAGTATAACGGATATTGTGCTAAAAGACAAATAAAATTCACGAAATCGTGAGATATTGATTGGCAAAAACGTGGTCTGGATATTGGAATCCCAGACCACGTTTTGCTTTGAGCAAGACAGGCTTGCCATCAAATCATTTGAAAATGCTTTAGTGCATCCATAATTGCAGCTTCCTTTTCCGGCGGGCACTGTGGTACTTTCGCGTCTTCTTTCTTTGACAGATTATAATTCTGCCCCACATCTAGCCCGTACTTCCGCTTAACCTGGGAGATATACAGGCTGGACACCTTCAGGCCGTGCTTTTCCAGCACATAGGCTTTGATCTCATCATAGGTGGCTTTACTCTCCGCCGATGTCAAATCCAGCTCGTCCAGATTCAACTCCACCTCGATATGCTGCTTGGTGTTGAGTTTGGACAAAAGTACTATCGTCTCAACGGTATTACCGTTTTCCCACAAAAGTTTCCTTATCTCCCGTCCGTCACGATAAATCGGAAAATTAAACTCTATCGACTTCAAAATCCTGTCTGATGTGCCGTTAGGGTATATCTGAATTTCTTTAATCAGATAGGAAACAAGGCTTTTCTTTTCCTCGTCACTTATTATAGCATAAAGTTTGCTGAAGTTCTCCATAATTCTGTAAACATTCTCAAGCGTGATTGCTTCCATCTCAATAGAGCTTCTTCGCAATTTTGCATCTTCAATTCGTTCTTCCAACTCCACTATTGTGTCATACAGTCCATCAAGTCTTATTGTCATATCGTGGATTTTTCGTTCCCGATATTTTGCATCAGCAGGAAGATTGTCAATTTCCCGTTCCAAACGGGCTTTGTTCAAATCAACCTCTTTCAACTTACTTTCATAATTTGCAAGCTCCTTATCTATTTTGCTCGTATCGGTCTGGACACCAAATCGTTTTTTAATTTCCTTTGCAAAGCTCTTATCACTTACTAACTCTCTAATTGCTTCGATAACAAGCGGCTCTATATCTGTTTTTCTTAGCGATGCTTTGTACTCACAATAATGACCACGCTCCTGCTTATTTCTGCCACAAATATAATAGTACACTTCTTTATATGTGCCGTCCTTATTTGTCCAAGCGTGCTTATTGGTATACATCGGGCTTCCACAAAGAGGGCATTTCAACACACCAGTTAAAAGGTGCGACCTATCCTTACCTGTTTTGGACGGTTGCTTTATTCCCGTAGCTACACGCTTAGCGTGAACTTTTTGCCATAATTCCTCGCTGACAATACCTTCGTGCTGCCCGTCCTCTAATATATAATCTTCGGCGTGTACCTGCTTATATTCATTTTTCGTGCCTTTAACTTTTTCCCTTGTTCTTCTACCATAAGCAATTTTGCCACAATAAACAGGATTGTCTAATATCTGCCTCACCAGATGACCACTCCAATTTTCCAAAGTACCATTCTGTCGGGGTATTTTCTTTATTCCTTGCAAATTAAGATATTTAGCGATACCGCCGTACCCTATATCCGAGCCTGCAAATTTCTCAAATATAATGCGAATAGCCGCCGCTTCACTTTCTTCTATTAAAAGCTGATTGTCTTTCAAATAATATCCATACGGAGCAAATCCGCCATTCCAACCGCCTTGTCTTGCTTTTTCTCTGCGACCATTCATCGTCTGCTCGATAATATTCTCTCTTTCAATTTCAGCAACAGCAGAAAGGACAGATATTAACAGTTTGCCGCTTGTCTGTGATGAGTCAATCCCTTCTTCAATGCAAATCAGATTTACGCCGTAGGATTGCACATACTCTAATGAATTTAATATGTCTGCTGCATTTCTGCCAAATCGGGAAAGTTTATATACCAGAATATAATCTATTTCCAATCCATTCCCAATATCAGAAAGCATTTTCTTAAACGCAGGGCGACCCTCAATAGATTTTCCCGACTTTCCTGCATCCTCATAAATGCCGACAATCTCCATTTCTTCTCGGTCTGCAAATCGTTTTAATCCGTTTTTCTGACCCTCAAGGCTATATCCATCAACCTGCATTTCTGTACTAACTCTTGGATACAGAACGCACTTTTTTCCTTCTCTGTTCATATTGCACCTCCATAATGGCTACTTTATTATAGCATAAAAAAATACTTTTGTCATAAAATTTAAAAGAAAGGTGTGATTTTATGAATGGAAATTATTATAATAATCCAACGTTTCCAGGAACAAGTTTAAATAATGGAACAGTTCCTAATCAACAAAGTGTTCCTAGCTATGAAGCTAATATTTTTCCAGCTGCGACGGATGAACAATCTTATATTGAAAATATATTAAGATTAAATAAGGGAAAGCTTGGAAAGTTTCATGTAACTATTCCAAGTAGTAACGATTGGCGAGATAAAATATTTACAGGAGTTATTGAACAAGCTGGAAGAGATCATATTATTGTAAGTAATCCTACAAATGGTGAATGGTATTTGATTTTAATGATTTATTTAGATTATGTAACATTTGACGAGCCAATTAATTATATTAAACAATTTTAATTGTCCTTGATAATTTAAGTTAGATTTGCTATAATTAATTTAGGATGTGGTACTTTTGGATGCTTTAATTATATATTTTGTTATTACCTTAGTAGTTATTTGTATTATTGCTACTGTATATGCTCTTATGTATAATAAATTTAACGAAATAAGTATTAGAATCGATGAAGCAGAGGCTAATATTGATAATATTTTAAGAAGCAAATATGATGCTTTAAATAGAGCTATTGCAATAATTAAGGGAAATGTTGAAATAGATGATGAAATATTTGAAGAAAATTACGATAAACTTATCCTCTCTCCAGGTGCAAAGCCAACACAGCCGAGACTTCCTGGAGTTGGTATTGATAAACTTTTTACACTTCGTACAGTAGAAGA
>OHFM01000869.1_pt1 | contig 10916 bp, 10 predicted proteins | sample 1567511 | NCBI WGS metagenome assembly OHFM01 (sample SAMEA3879571, study PRJEB24766) | human gut metagenome | biome: human-associated habitat; feature: feces | place: USA | collected 1985/1987
GTAGAAGATGATATTAAAAATGAAATAGCTATTGTTAATGAACCAGATGTTAGTTTGTATTTTGATTTAAATAAGAATAATGTAGTACTTAATATTAAACTTAAATATAATGAAGAAATTGATTATTTTGATAATAAAAGTAGTGTTTTAAGAGATGTCAATTTTGAGAGCGAATTAGTTAACAAGATTAGTTCATATGGTTTTATTATTGATAAGAATAAGTTTATTATTAATGATTTAGAACTTATGGTTAATTTAGTAGAGAATGGATTAAATGAATTAAGTAATCTTTATAATGTTTATACTACAGAGAATTTTAAGAAACTTAATATTAAGAATAAACTTTCTATGTCTAGTACATTTTCTATTGGTAAAGATAATATTCTTACTTATAATTTTAATTTAGATGGTGTTGATAGTGATGAACTTGTTAACATTTTTAAAAGTATTAAAGATAAGAAGAAATATTATAAGTTAAAGAATAATAGTATTATAGATTTAGAAGATGAGAATCTTAATGAAATGCTTAATATGACTGAGGAACTTGATTTTAGTGATGATGAGATTATTAATGGTAAAGGAGAAATTTTAAAATATAGAGCTATTTATTTAGATAGTATTGATAATAATGTTGTTAAGAAAGATGGACTTTTTAATAGTTTTATAGAAAATTTTTATGAAAATAAAAATGGCAATATTAACTTAACTAGTGAAGATAAAGAAGTACTTAGGGATTATCAAATTACTGCTGTTAAATGGCTTTATAATTTGGATAAAACTGGATTTGGTGGAGTTCTTGCTGATGAAATGGGTCTTGGAAAAACTATTGAACTTATTTATTATATTAAAGAAGTTTTAAAAACAGATATTAATGCTAACTTTTTGATAATCGTTCCAACATCTCTTCTTTATAACTGGAAATATGAATTTAATAAATTTGCTCCTTCTATAAAAGTTAAGGTTATTAATGGTCTTAAGTCCAAGAGAAGTGACTTACTTATGAATGGTAACTTTGATGTTTATATTACTACCTATGGTCTTTTAAGAGAAGATGAAGAGATTTACAAGAATCTTAAATTTCACGCGGTTATTCTTGATGAAGCACAAAGTATTAAAAATCCAATCGCAGGTATTACTAAAGCTTGTAAAAATATTAAAGCAGATGTTAAATTTGCGCTTACGGGAACACCTATTGAAAATAGTTTAATTGAACTTTGGAGTATATTTGACTTTATTATGCCTGGATATTTATCTAAATTTGATAAGTTTAATAGAAAGTATAAAGTCAGGGAGTTTGATGAAGATACTAATATGCTTTTAAGTAATTTATCTAAACAAATTAAACCATTTATTTTAAGAAGAAAAAAGAAAGATGTTATTAAAGAACTTCCTAGTAAGATAGAAAATAATATTTTTATAGATCTTTCTGATGAACAAAAGAAACTTTATGTTTCAGAACTTAATAAGGTTAAGGAAGAAATTGAAAAAGCTATAGAAGATGGTGGTATGTCTAAGGTTAGATTTATTTTGTTACCACTTCTTACTAAATTAAGACAGATATGTATAGATCCTAAGATAGTTTATGATGACTACAAAGGTGGATCTAATAAGGTTGATAGATTTATGAGTATTGTTGAAGAAGTTACTAATAATGGTCATAAAGTACTTGTATTTACCTCTTTTAAAAGTGCTCTTAATGTAGTGAAGGAAAAACTCGAGGAAATAGGTATTTGTAGTTATGTTATAGATGGCTCAGTTAGTAGTAAAGAAAGAATAGAAAGAGTTAATGATTTTAACCAAAATGATGATGTTAAGGTATTTTTAATAATGCTTAAGAGTGGTGGTGTAGGTCTTAACTTAACTGGCGCTGATATTGTTATTCACTTAGATTTATGGTGGAATCCACAAGCTGAGAATCAAGCTACTGACCGTGCTCATAGAATTGGGCAGAAGAATACTGTTGAAGTTATCAGACTTGTTAGTAAAGGTACTATTGAAGAAAAGGTGCTTGAACTTCAAGAAAAGAAAAAAGAACTTAGTAACAGAATTATTGATAGTAGTGACTTAGATAAAAATGTATTATCTGAATTAACTGAAAATGATATTAAGAATTTACTTGCTTATGAAAATAGGTAAGTTTTTTCTTGACAAGCATATGTACTAGTATTAAAATATTTTTCACAAAGGGAGGAAATGGTATGAGTTTTATTATTATTTTTAGTATTAGTAGTATTATAGCTAGTTTTACAATGGAGTTTAAAAATGTATTTAAGTTTTACAAATCAGTTGGAGAGGCTGGATATAAGTTTAATGCTAGTAGATCTAAAGAAGTTTCTAAGATGTTAAATAGTGTCAAAAAATATAGTATATTTAAACTTTTTATACCTGGATATAATGTTATATATGAGGCTATAAGAACAAAAGCATATACTGAATCAATAAACGTAATGCTTAGGCAACTAGAAGTTATGGGGGTAATTGAAGATATGACTCCGGATGAAATAGAGCGTTTTGAAGATAATCCTACTGGATCTGAACTACTAAAAATAAGTGTTGAATCAAGATTAATGTACGAAAAAGAACTTGCAGATATGAAAGCTAATTCTGAAAGAAATGAAGCAATTAGAAAGTTAGTTGAAAAGAAAAGAGAGCTTATTAATGCTTCTAATAAAGCTAAACTAGAAGAAATAAATGCTCCTGTTAAGGAAGAAGAAAAAGATGAAGAAGAAAGTTTTACATTAAATAAAAAAATGTAGAACTTTTTCTTTTGTTATGATAAAATTAATTTAGATAAAGAGGTTGGTAAAGTGAGAGTAAAAAAGATAAACGTTAAACGCGTTAGTATTGTTATGGTATTGGCAGTACTTATATTTGGATATGTAACTTTTAAAACGACATATGTGATTTTAAATAATAACTTGTTTAAAAGTTGTAGTGCTTTAGATAATTATAAATATAAAAGTAAGATTAAAGTTGAGTATAAAGAGCCAGAAAATAAAGTTCAATTTATGAATGTAAGTGTGAGAAATGACTTTGATACTTATACTAAATTTAATTTAGAAAATGGGGTAATTTATAATTTAAAAGAAGAAGGTAAATCTTTTGAAATAGAGGTAAGTAAAGATAAAGTTAAACTTATTTCTGATAATAAATTAATTAAGTATTTAAAAGAAAATAATATATCTAATTCTTTAGGACTACTTAATCATTTAGTATATTTAAGAGATAATAGAAGCAACTTTTTTACTCCTATATCTGTTATTAATACTAGAACTGAACTTTTAGAAACTATGAAAGATAATTTAAATTATAACTGGAAAGTTATAGGAGTTAATGATAATGCTTTATATTTAGAAATGGATGGAATTAGTATATTAGATGTTTATAAGAATGGTAAAGTATATGAATTTAGGTTTATTAATTTTGATACACTTTATGTAGATGAATTTATTAGTACAATTAATATAGATTAGAAATGCTTTGTAGTGTTTCTTTTCTTTTGGATTTATTTATAGTATAATATAAGTATGAAAAAGATGTTATTAGTTATAGTTTTATCACTATTTTTATGTTCTTGTAAGAAAGTAGATGAAGAGGTAAAGAAAGCAAATCTTTATAAAGATTATGTTAATGAAGTATTAAATGTAAATGAAGAAGTTAAAAATGATAAACTTGATGTAAAGTTTGAAGTAAATGAGTTATCAAATGATTATTTAAATTATGCTGTTTATGTTAATACTAATCACTTAGTTATGAAAGATGTAATTGCTATTCTTGTTCACGACAAGGAAAGTGAGAATTCATTTCCATCTGTTGGAATATATGATGATAAAGTTTCTTTTGATAAAGATAGTGAGAAATTAGGTATTAAATTAAGTGGGTTTTTAGAAAATAATAAAGAAGTTAATTTTAAATTTATGATTCAATATAATGATGAAGAGGGGAAATTAAATAAATATTATTATTTTTACAATTATCGTCAAAACTTGACATAAAAGAGTTGTATATTATAATTGGTGAATTGTATGAAAGTTAAAGTTTTTGATGAATCACATGAAAGAGATTTAGAAAATAAAGTTAATGCATTTTTAGCAGTTATAAAAGATAAAGAAGTTGTTGATATTAAGTTTTCAGTATCAGCAAGTATATTTAGTAGCGAGCAAATTTATTGCTTTAGCTGTATGATAGTATATTATGAATAGGAGCAATAGTATGAAGAAGAATAGTTTTGTTGAGGGTACATTTATAGCAACATTTGCAATTATAATTGTTAAGGTTTTAGGTGCATTATATGTTATACCTTTTTATAGAATAATTGGAGAAAGTGGAGGGGCACTTTATAGTTATGCATATAATGTATATAATTTATTTTTAAATATTAGTACTGCTGGTATCCCTATTGCAATTAGTAAAATTATTAGTGAGTATAATACTTTAGAAATGTATGAGGCAAAGGAAAGAGCTTATAAACTTGGTAGAAATATTATTCTTATAATTTCAGTTATTGCTTTCTTTATGCTTTTTGTATTTTCAAAAGAGTTTGCAAGTTTAATTTTAGGTGAGATCAAAGGTGGTAATACATTAGATGATGTTAGTTTTGTTATAAAATGCGTATCTTTTTGTCTTCTTATTATACCTTTTCTTAGTGTTTCTAAAGGATACTTACAGGGACATAAGTACATTACACCTTCTAGTATAAGTCAAGTTATTGAACAAGTAGTTAGAATAGCTGTTTTATTAATGGGTTCATATATCGTAATTAACGTATTGAATAAAAGTGTTACTTTAGGTGTAGGAGTATCTGTGTTTGCTGCTTTTGTAGGTGGATGTTCTGCATATTTATATATAAAAATCAAGATGATTAAAAATAAAAGTGCTTTTCCTACTAAGAATACTAAAGATAATGTTAGTAATAAAGAGATTTTTAAAAAGATTCTTAAGTATTCAATACCTTTAATTATAGTTAGTGTTGCTACTGATATTTATAGTTTAACAGATATGACTCTTGTTGTTAGAACTAGTTATAAACTTGGTTATACTGCTAAAGAAGCTGAATTAATTGCAAGTATTATTAGTACGTGGGCACCTAAAATATGTATGATTATTAATGCTGTTGCTATAGGTATGGGGGCCAGTTTAATACCACATATGGTAAGTAGTTATACTAAAAAAGATTACACTTCTTCAAATAAAAGATTTAATGAGGCACTTAGAATTATTATAGTTTCCACTCTTCCTCTTGCAGTTGGACTCGCCTTTCTAAGTGAGCCTGTTTATACTCTTTTCTATGGTAATAACACTTATGGTACTTTAATACTTAGATATACTAGTATTAGTAGTTTCTTTGCTAGTATATATATTGTCATTAGTTTATCTTTACAGAGTCTTAATAAATTTAAAACAGTTTATGTTAGTTCAATAATGGGATTTCTTATCAATGCACTTCTTGATGTACCTTTAATGCACTTATTTAATCTAATGGGACTTGAAGCTTTTTATGGGGCTATTTTAGCAACTATTTTAGGATATGTATTTAGTTATATATATTCACTTACTTCTCTTAAAAAGAGTATGAATTTTAATTATAGTGAGACACTTGATACTATTAAAAAGGTATTTCTCCCTATAACTTCAATGTTTATAGTACTTGTTATACTTAATCTATTTGTTAAATTACCAACAAATGGTATAATGAGGATGTGTTTAGTACTTGGTTTATATACTTTACTTGGGGCTTTTGTATATTTAGGTATATCATATAAAACTGGTTTACTATATGAAGTCTTTGGTAAAGATTATGTAGATAAATTACTAAGAAAATTACATTTAAAAAAGAGGAGGGTATAATGTTAAAATTAGAGCACGTTACCAAATATTATGGGGATTTTTTAGCAGTAGATGATTTATCTTTTGAAGTTAAAAGTGGAGAAATATTTGGACTTCTTGGTGTCAATGGTGCTGGTAAGACTACTACTTTTAGAATGATTACTGGACTCTTAGATAAAACAAGCGGTAAGATAACTTTTAATGGGAAGAAAATAGATTATTCTGTTACTGACCAAATCGGATTTTTAACTGAAGAGAGAAGTTTGCTTACTAAGCTCACTGTTCTAGAGCAAGCTAAATTTTATGGTGGACTTAAAGGAATGAGCGAGAAAGCTATTATAGAAAGACTTGATTATTTACTTGATAAACTAGAAATTTCTGAATATAAAAACAAAAAAATAAAAGAATTAAGTAAAGGTAATTCACAAAAAATACAGTTTATTATGAGTATAATTAATTCTCCAAAACTTCTTATTCTAGATGAACCTTTTAGTGGACTTGATCCTATTAATATCGAGCTTTTTAAAAACTTAATTTTGGAGCTTAAAGAAAATGGAACTTCTATAATTTTTTCTTCTCATAGAATGGAACACGTTGAGTTCTTCTGTGAAAGTTTAGTTATTCTGGTTAAAGGGAAAACTGTATTATCTGGTAATTTAAAAGAGATTAAAGATAATTATAGAAAAAAGAATATTAGCATAATTGGTGATGTTGATACTAATGAGTTAAAGAAAATTAAAGGTGTTAATAAAGTCACTAGTAATCAAAGTGAAATTATAGTTAGTATAGTGGATAAATCATATGTTAATGATGTATTTAAATATGTTAGTAAATGTAAGAATATTGTTAAGTTTGTTGTGGAAGAACCTACATTAAACGAAATATTTATAGATAAGGTAGGTGCTGTTTATGACAAGTAAGTTAAAACTACTAGTTAAAGATGGACTTAGAAAGAAACTAAATACTAAGTGGTTTAAAATAGTTAATATACTTTTGCTAATTGTTATTGTAGGACTACTTAATATTGATTCTATTATTAAAGCTTTTGGGGGAGATTTTAATGAAGAAAGTAATATTTATGTTTATGATAAGACTAAAGTTTTTTATGATTCATTAAAGGCTGTTTATGATAATGCTAAGGTTAGTATAACAGAGACTAGTCCTCAGTTAGTTAAGGCTGATAAAGATTACGATGAAGTTATTAATGATATTAAAGATAACGGGAAAAGTGATATTGTTTTAGTTATTGATGATATTCATAATGCTAAAGTGATTTCATTTGATTATGTAGATGCTTTAACTCTTCAAGTTCTTAATGCTTCTCTAGAGCAAGTTAAAACAAGCTTAGCGCTTAGTGAAAGTGGACTAAATGCAGAAGAATTAGAAAAAATTTATTCTCCAATTAATATTGAAAGAACTTATCTTAATGATGAACTTGATGAGAATTATGAACTTGTTCATTATATTGGTAATTTAGCAATTCCTGTATTTATTATGCCATTTTTCTTTTTGATTTTATTAGTTACTCAGATGATTGGTGCTGAAATAAATGAAGAGAAGTCAAGTAAGAGTATGGAAATAATTATTACTAGTGTAAACCCTAGAACTCATTTTTTATCAAAAATGATCACGGCTAATGTATATGGAATAGTGCAGGCTCTTTTGTTTATATTGTATATTGCTCTTGGACTTTTTGTTAGAAGAGTAACAACTGGAGCAAGTCTAGTAGGAAGTTTAGGGGAGAGTACTTCTAATTTAATTAGTAAGTTTGTAGAAAGTGGTATGCTTACCACTATAGTTAGATGTTTACCTATGATTATAGTAATGATACTTTTAAGTTTCTTTGCATATTCACTACTTGCAGGAATTCTTGCATCAATGACTACTAGTCAAGAAGATTATCAACAACTTCAAACTCCTATGATGCTTCTTATTATGGCTGGATATTTCTTAGCTATTATGGCTAGTACTTATGAAAAGAGTTCATTTATAATGACTATATCAGTATTACCATTTATATCTTGCATTCTTGCACCTGTACTTTTTGTACTTGGACAAATCACAGTAGTGCACATTCTTATCGCGGTTGTTTTACTACTTCTAGTCATATTTGTACTTTTAAAATATGGACTTAGAATTTATAAGGCTGGTATACTTAATTATAGTTCAAGTAACTTATGGAAAAAGATGTTTGAAAGTGTTAAAATAAAAGAGTGAGGTTTTGTAAAATGAAATTTAAGACAGAAAATTTATATTTAGTTAAAATATGTAACTTGATTAAAATAGTAAGAATAGATAGAGGAGTATATAAAAAGTACTGGGAAGCTGATGAAAGATATGCATTAGCTTATCTAAAAGATGGTGAATATCGATTTTGTATGACCTTTGTAGACATTTATACACATACACCATATCCATTTATAGATAATGTGTATACTACTAATATTCCTGTAGTAATAGAAACCAAACCTGTAATTACAAATACTAAATACTTAACTAAAGAAGAAACACTTGAAATATTAAAAGAGTTAAATCCAACTTATTTAAAAGAAAATACAAAAAGATTACGTTTATTTAAATAGTAATCTTTTAAATGTGAGTGTGGTGGAATAGGTAGACACGCACGCTTGAGGGGCGTGTGGGCGTGGCCCGTGAGAGTTCAAGTCTCTTCACTCACACCAAATTGATAGAAAAATCGAATCTTGAGTTTATGTACTAAAATACAAAATCATCAAATTTATTGTATATTTAGTATATGCCGGAGTAGCGCAGTTGGTAGAGCAACTGAATCGTAATCAGTAGGTCGCGGGTTCAAATCCTGTTTCCGGCACCAGATTGATAGTAAACTCGAACTTTTATGGTTCGAGTTTTATAATACAAAAAAGAGTTATATATAACTCGTAAATATACTAAAATGCCATTTTAGTAACACACACCGCTATTGGCAAAGTCAATAACGGTGTGCAAAGGGAAATCCCTTTTGAAACTCTTTTAAACATAATTTTAGCAAGGCATAAAGCCAAGCAAAAAATTATGTTTTTATTTTCAAAACTTCGTAATGAAAATAAAAAAGCCTATTACTACTTTCATTGAGACTTTATTTCAACAAAAAGTATTACGGCTTTTTAAATATTATGAATTTCCTTCTACTACGCTAAATAATTTATTCTATTTTTTTTGTATTTACAACCTTTATTAGATGCATCAAGTTACGACTTATATATTAATTAAACCCAGCAATTTTGCAAGAAAACCAGCAATTAAAAATGAACCAAATAGTGCTATTAGATATAAAACTCCTAAATATGCTTTCCACTCATATTCTTCATGACAAAATACTTTTCTAGGAGAATTGATATAATATAGATTTATAGTTCTTAACGGTTGAATATCGTCAGGGAAAAAAGTTGAATATTTATATTTTCTTCCATTTACTTCATATTCATATACGCCCCAAAAAGTTCTCTTGCTACTATCCTTATGATGCTGAATTCTGGTTTTAATTAAAGTACCTTTTACTACATTTCCTTTAGCCTGTGCTTTTTCTATTTTTCTCTTTATATTAGTCTTATATTCAATTTTACCAAATATCTTATATACAAGAATATAGAAAGATAATCCCAAAACTATAAACACTATAAACCATTTTAACCAACTTACAGGATTGTCACCAAATAGTTTTATCCATGCTTCTTTTAAAGTGATTTCATTTTCCATACATTATCTCCATGTTTTTATAAAGTATTCTATTTATTAGTTAAATATTCTTTCATAAATGAATTAAGCTCGTCTAGATTTTTAATTTCAGTCTTATCATAGTTTAGAATTTGAATAATTTGAACATTTCCATTATCTTTGACTCCATAAAAATTTTTACTATTTTCCCTTATATACTCAATATTAGAATCTAACTTCTTTGTCCAATCAATTTTAGTGTAGTAGCTATCTGCACCATAATCTATTGCAATAGAATCTGTTGTATCTTTTTTGTTAAAAGAAACTGAACCATCTATATAACCTTTATCACTATTTATTATTCCACTGATGTAATCAACATTTTTTATTTTTTTATTTAAGACAATAGGAACATTAATTATTTTATCATATATATATGGTTCCTTTCCATCATCAGCTTTTAAACAAGTAAAGAATTCTTTAAATTGTGGTAACAATAAAGAGATCTTGGTATCATTATAAGAAATAACAGAGCTGTTAAAAGCATAATAAATTGTATTTCCAATTTTTTTAGCAAAATAATATTCATAATTTGTAATTAATCCCTTATTTGTCCAAGATGCAAAAACATAATCATCGTTTGATTCAATTATATTTACATCTTCTACTTCCCAAGTAGTATTATCACTTAATTTACCAACTTTAAAATTGTTGATAAATTCTTCTAATGTAGTGGCGCTACTTTCACCAACATATATTTCTCCTAAAGAAGTATAAATATCTTGTTTATATTTAAATAATGCATTCCACAAATCATTATGTATTGTTTCTGCTTGCACAAGCCACTCAAAAGAGGTTTTATCGTTTTCTTCAAATATTAGAGTAGTGTTATTTACTTTAAATGCAAATTTACTCACTGCCTCTTTAAAAGTATAGGTGTCCTTTAACTCTCTATTTTTATCATAATAATTAATATCAACATCAGATGAATTATCATTTGAGTTATTATTATCTCTTGAAAGTAATTTACTACCAAATGCTACTCCAACTCCAATAACTACTACAAAAACTACTATTCCTATAATTAAGCCTAAATTTATTTTCTTTGGTGGCTTGTTGTTAAAACTTTGGTTATTATCATTTTCACTTTCAATTGTATTATTCATAGGTTGTGGTGTAGGGGCTTGCATTATTGATTGTTGATTAAAACTCAAACCTTGATTAAAATTTTGATTATTTAATGGTTGATTATTAGGTATTCCATTATTACCTTGTGTATTAAAACTATTTGAATTCAAGTTATTTTGTTCTTGATTCATTATTATCACACTACCTCTCTACTAATAATTATAACATATTTTTTATAGATTTAATTATTTTTATGTAAACTTTTAGAAAAATGTGATATATTTATA
>OHFM01000876.1_pt1 | contig 10885 bp, 14 predicted proteins | sample 1567511 | NCBI WGS metagenome assembly OHFM01 (sample SAMEA3879571, study PRJEB24766) | human gut metagenome | biome: human-associated habitat; feature: feces | place: USA | collected 1985/1987
AAATATTAATATACCAGATAGATCTGTTTTAAAATTTAAGGCTTAACTGTAATGGTTAAGCCATTTTTTGTTGCTGCGATTAAAATGGTACAGCATATTTGTTATGATAATAAAAAAATAAGAAAGGGTGAAAAATATGCTGTACTATGAATTTAGTTGTAATTTTACCGCCAATATGAAAAAAGTTTTGAAAAAAAGGGGATTCTTAAAAGAAAGCGGAGATGTTGATTTTAATAAACTAAATAATTATTATGACATGCTTTTAAATGATAATGAAAATATGGACTTAAGATTTTACGATTTGGAAAATGATGGCATAAAAGGTTTATTTAAAATTAATTTTAATGAAATTTGCCAAAATAAACCTGAAGTCATTTTAAAGACAGAACTTACTAAAATTTTTTATACTTCAAATTTAAATATTGATTTTATTGAAGAAATTAAATTAGAAACATATTTAAAACGCTTTCAATGGGGTAAAAGTTTAGTAGCTATACGTTTTCCGAATAGCGGTAAACTTGTAAATATAGAAAATTCATATTTGTTTTCATTTAGTTGCGGTATCAGTGAGTACTTGATTAAGAAAACTGATTACAATGAAAATGAAATAATGGATAAAGTACGAAAACTATTAATAGATTTGAAATTTGAAAATGAAATAAAACGAATTTATAGAACAGGGATTTTAAAAAATTTTTACGGACATCCAGTTCATTATCTTATTAATAATGAGAATACGAAAAGAATATATAATATAATTGAATGTCTTACGGAAGCTTTGCACGCTAACAAAAGAATAAAGAGCAGGAGAATAATATTTGTTAATGATTTATATATACCCTCTTTTGAATATGACGAGTATAATTTTGAAGAATTGTTAAAAGACAACGAAGGAGGAACAGTTGTTATTTCTTTTAACAAAAACGATAACGGAGAAGAAGAAAACCGCAATTCTGATTATTTTAAATCATTAAAGATGTTTTGGAACATGGTTGTCAGATATAAGAATAAAATACAGTTTATTTTTGTTGATATTCCGGATGATATTATTTTTGATAAACAGAGAAAAAATTCTATTTGTTTAACAACACTTTCCGATGGAGTTACTTCAGGTAAAAATGCTAAAATTTATATTAGAAATAAAATATCGAAATTTGGTTTTGAAAATTCCGAAAATACTTTTGATTATGATAAAATATTAGATAATGGGCAATATAGTATATTTGAAATAGATGAACTTATAAAGTTATGGCAGGAAGATGTTTTAAAGAAAAAGATTTTCGGTCTTTATAATTAAAGAAAGGAACAATACAAAAGGCTGGTGAATTTAATGCCGAAGAATAACAAACTGAAACTTTTGTACATTTTGGAGATGATGAAAAAGACGGATGAATTTCATCCGCTTAATTCAACACAGATAAAAGAAAAATTAAAAGCTTATATGATTGACGCTGAAAGAAAAGCTATAAGCCGCGATATAGAATGCCTGGAAGATGCTGGTTATTCCATTATTAAATGTACTAATCATAATAAAGGCTGGTATATGACAGACCAGGATTTTGAGGATTACGAGCTGAAAATATTGGCTGATGCTGTTGCTAAAGCACAATTTTTAACGGTAGAAGATACAAGAAAACTTATAAAAAAAATTAAAAAACTTGCTACGGCGGAAGGTGAAAAAATTATTGCCCGTACAACTTTTGTTGATGACGATTTAAAAATTGCCGATAATAAATTTAAACTAAAATTTGATTTATTAATACGTGCAATAACCGCCGGAAAGCAGGTGCAATTTCAGTACCTTAATGAAAAAGCAAATGATAAAAAAATAATGCGGCGCAATGGCTATGTTTATAAGGTAAGCCCATATTACGTATTTCTGTCAGGGACAGAATATTTTTTGCTGGCAAATCCTTCCACGCATAATCATTTAACAGTTTTTAAAATTGATTTACTTGAAAATTTGACATTACTTGAAGAAAAAGTTCGAATTCAGGATGAAATAGAAGAACTTAATGAACTTACTAATGGTAAAACAATAGAAAATTTTTTACGCAGCAGCATTAATATGTGGATTGGTAATTTTGTAAGTGTAAAGCTAAAATGTAATTATGGGTGCCGCCGCGAAATTTTAAAAAAATTCGGTGTTAATACTTTTATTACAAACAATAAAGACGGTACTTTTAACGCTTCTGTAAAAGTAAGTGACAGCCCCGGTTTTTATCAATGGCTGGCTTCTTACGGAAAAAATATTATTATAAGTGAACCAGAAGAAATAAAACAAAAATACATTCAATATTTACAAGAAACATTAAAAAATTACTTATGAGCAGGTGAACCTATGAAAATTACAGTACATAGAGGTATGGACCAAATAGGCGGCAACGTAATAGAAATTTCTACGGATAAAACAAAAATTTTATTGGATGCCGGGCTGGAACTTAATCCTATAGAAGAAACGGAGGTTATAAAAGCTGAAGATGTCGTAGAAAATGGATTTGATTTTGATAAACTTCTTAGAGAAAATGATTTTTCTGCAATATTCATTTCACATTATCATGTAGACCATGTCGGGCTTTTAAGTTTGGCTAAAAACTTACCTCCGGTATATATGGGAAAATTGGCTTACGATATTTTTAAAGCTACGGAAGAATATAAAAATAATATTGTGAATTTTATACCGGCCGGGTATTTTTATGATGGTAAACCAATAGTAGTTGGCGATATAAGAGTAACGCCTGTTTTTGCTGACCATTCTGCATGCGATGCTTATTCTTTCATTGTTGAGGCTGAAAATAAAACGGTAGTATATACAGGAGATTTCCGTGGCAACGGAAGAAAAAACTTCAGCAGTTATCTGAATAAAATGCCTCAAAATGTTGATGCAGTTATATGCGAAGGCACAAATGCCGGTAAAGATGGCGTTAATGCAAAAGAGGCAGAATTGGAAAATAAAATGGCAGATGTAATGGAAAATGCCAATCAGGTATTTGTATTAATGTCTGCACTTAATATTGACCGTGTTGTTACGGTTTATAAAGCTGCGAATAAAGTAAAACGCATAATGCTGCAAGATGTTTATATGAGCCTGGTAACCGATCTTTGCGGCAATAATATTCCTAATCCGCGCACATTTAATAATGTGTATTCTTTTACTTCTAAAGGAATGGATGAAGAAGAATACAGTAAATATTTTGCCTGTTACGGCAATAAAAAGATGGGTGAAAAACTAATTGCCGATAAAAAATTTGTGATGTGTGTACGCAGCAGTTTTAAAAATTACTTGCAAAAACTTAACAGTATTAAACCACTTTCAGGGAGTGTTTTAATTTATTCCATGTGGGATGGATATAAAAAACAAAAAATAATTAAAGATTTTTTAGACTTTGTTCAAAGTATTGGTATGAAGATAGTTGACATCCATACAAGTGGGCATGCAGATTGTAATGATTTAGAAAGATTTTTAGAAAAAATAAATCCGCAGCATATCATACCGGTACATACAGTGAATACAGAGTGGTTTGTAAAAAAATACGGTGAAGAAAAAGTTGTGAGAGAAAAAATATTTATTGTTTAAAGCAGGAATATTTTTTCGAAAAAAGAAATAATGTATAAAAACATATAAAAAGGAGAATTGGTCATGTCTGAAAAATATATGAAGGGCGAATATTCTAAAATGCAAGTATTGCAAAGTTTTAATAATAATATGACAGAAGATGTTTATAAGAGAAAAGAAGTTAATTATCAAAGTGTAACTAATGATACTAATGAATACTATAGTGAAGTAGTTGCAGCTCAAATACTTCAAAAATATAATATTTTAGATAGCAGTGCATTAAAAAAATATCTTTTCCCTGAAAATAAAATGACCGTTGAAAAAGAAAGAACTTATGATGTTATACATAAACCTGAAAATATAGAAATTAATAATAAATCTAAACGCAATGAAGAAAATATAGCTAAAAATTCTCTTAAAATTAGTTTATGTAGCGATGATAATTACGAAATTATAGATTATCAAGTACCTGTAAATAGGGTGCAATATAGTAAACAGGGCAAAATAGATTTGATTTTAAGAAATAATGACAAAAATATTATATTGCTTGCTGAATTAAAAGATGAAAGAAGTAAAGAAACTATTTTGAGGGCAGTAACGGAAATAAAAACTTATTTAACAAAAATAGAAGCTAATGATTCTTCTTATAAGAGAATAAAAGAAAGCTATAAAAATTCAAGTGTAGATTCAGTAAAAATTTTACCTGCGGTTATTTTTTCTAATGATAAAGATCAAAAACTAAAAGAAGTTAGCAAAGGGTTAATTAAAGTTAATAACCGCCCAAAACATGAGTTTAACGAAATGATACAAGGGAATATGCCATATTTATATCAATTATGCAAGGCATGGAATATTGAGTTTTTTGAATTAACTATTGATAAAAAAGGAGAAACGGACGGACAGCGCGATTATTATAAAGATGAATATACTTTAAAACATTTGAAATATTGATAGCTTAGTAGAATACCACAAAAATTGTTTATTAAACAGTTTTTGTGGTATAATTTTTGCAAAAATACAGGTTTAATTTTTATGTGAATTATAAAAATATTGAATAAAAGAATTTTGAATAGAGGTGATAACCATGCTGAAAAAAGCCGTTATATTTACAGTGCTGTTATGTTTTGGTATCAGTAATTTGTGTTTTGCCGACAGCAGCCGCATGCTTGATAAAAATACAGAACTTCATCCGCAGGGGTGGAGTGTAGGCGAAACTATTAAGTTTAAAAAGAAAACTGCTGTGCGTTTAAATGACATCGGTGAAGTAATCAGCGGAACGCTTGCTGATGATACTTACCTTCGCTCGCAGGGCTGGCAGCGCATAATTAACGATAATTATTTTGTTTCCGCTTATACTGGCGGAGCGTGGTTTCCGCGGCATCACCGGTACTGGCCGGGCAGCGTTTATAATATTGCTTTGCCAAGCTACGGGCATTTGCGTTATAAGGATGACACCGCCGTTACTTTTAGCAAGCAGGGCGCGGTTTTAAGCGGAACAATAGCTTCGCGGGCAACTGTCAGCCTTGGCGAAAGGCAGTATGGGTTTGTAACTTTTGCTGATAGTTCGATTTTGGAATTTTACGATAATGGCGCAGTGAAGATGGGGACACTGAATGAGGATACCCAGCTCAGGCCGGCTTTTTGGCAGCAAAACATGGCGGATAACAGCAACGCAGGTTTTGTGGAGTTTAAAAAAGATACATGCGTTTATTTTGATGAAAACGGGCTTGTAACTGCCGGAACAATAAAAGAAGCCGCACCGTGGAAAACGGGCGGCACAGTTACAACGCTTACAGAAAAAACTGAATATAAATTTACTGAAAACGGCGCTGAAAAAACTCCTGAAACTAATCCTTCAGAGTAAACTTCCATGCGCAGTGGCAGGTATTGTCGGTAATATCGGGGTAACAGCTTAAACATTCGCAGGTAAAGCGGCTGTCGATAGTTTTGGCAAAACCGCTGTATTCAATAATGCCAACAGCTTTGCAGGGGTGCAGCGGCATGTTTTTGCTGCTGCGTGCGTGCTGTACGCGGCATTCCGTAGTTCGGTATATTAATGTATTACCTTCGGTAATAATCTCATCTCTGTTAATATTGGCGTAAAGCCGCAATTTTAAGGCCTGCTTAAGCCCTTCTATGCCGGGGTGCTCCGGCAGGTTTAAAAAAGTTTTTATGCGTTTGGCTTCGATTACAGTAAATTTTTCCCAAATGGCACAGTCATGTTCCATGGCTTCATCCATGCCGTACTTGCGCTCTATAGATTGAAACCACACGCCGTCCATGGCAAGCCAGTTTTTGCAGTATCCTTCAATCAGTTCTATTAATTGTTCTTTGCTGTAATTTTTTAAAGTTTCGTTAATCATAAATTCACCCCGCTTTTATGTTTATTATAGCGGTAAAAGCACATAAAAAACAAGGTTTGAAATACCGTTTGCAGAAAACAGAGCAGAATGTTTTTTACAAACGGTATTTTTGTATACTTTCTAAAATTGTTATATTGCTATTGCAGGATGAAGAAAAATATATTATACTTACTTTAAAGATATATGATATATCACATATTAAATATTTCGCCGTTCCTTTATAAGCGAATAGTAATTTTGTTTGCGGTAAAGTGCGGTATGTTATAAAATGTATATAAGCAAAGGCGCTTTTGCAGACATTGTTTGCAGAGCGTCTTTAATTTTTTTGTGGGAGGCGCAAATGATGAAAAAGAAAATTGCTCTTATCCAGATGGACGTAGCAATGGCAGAACCTGAAAAAAATTATGTCCATGCTTTGGAGTTAATGAAAAAAGCTATGGATGATAAACCGGATATTCTTGTTTTGCCGGAAACTTTAAATGTCGGGTTTTTCCCAACAGAACATCTGAAAGACATCAGTGATGTTGACGGTGTTAAAACCAAAGATGTATTTGGAAGTTTTGCCAAAGAACATAATGTTAATATTGTTGCAGGCAGTGTTGCTAATGTAAAAAACGGTTTGGTTTATAATACTGCCTATGTTTTTAACAGAAATGGTGAGGTAGTTTGTGAATATGATAAAGTCCATGGTTTTACACCATCTGACGAACATAAATATTTTAAAGGAGGCAGCGAAGTAAAACTGTTTAAACTGGACGATATATCATGTTCCATGGTTATCTGCTATGATGTCCGTTTCCCGGAACTTATCCGTACAGCAACAGTGCAGGGAGTGGATTTGTTCTTTATTCCGGCACAGTGGCCGTTAGTCCGCAAACTGCACTGGGTAACTCTTAATACTGCCCGTGCTATTGAAAATCAGATGTATTTGTGTGCAGTTAATGGCTGCGGATATGCAGGAGAAACAAAGTACGGCGGCAATTCACTGTTAATTAGCCCATGGGGCGAAGAAATATGCCATTTGGGTGAAAATGAAGAAATTAAAGTTGGCGAAGTTGATTTAGATGTAATTAAAGGAATCCGTGAAAGTATTAATGTGTTCCGCGACCGCAAACCGGAATATTATCATATTTAAAAATTAAAAGGAGGATACAAAAATGAAATTTAATGTAGTAACCAAAGAAGGCACCAGACAGGAAGAAATGGTATTAAAAAATCTTTTGGTTGTAGGTTTTGCAGGCAAGGATATTGAAAAAACAATGGAACATATCCATGAATTGGAAGAAGCTGGTATTAAATGCCCGCGCAAAGTACCGGTGCTTTATCAGTGCGAAAAACAAATTCTTACCGAAAAAGACGAGATTGAAGTTATCGGCAATAAAACCAGTGGTGAAGTTGAATATCTTATTTTAATAAAAAACGGCAAAATTTATATTGGTGTTGGCAGTGACCATACTGACAGAGAATTGGAAGCTGTAAGCATTCATAAATCCAAACAGGTTTGTCTTAAACCTTATGCCAAAGATTTTTGGGAATATGATGAAATTAAAGACCACTTTGATGAAATTAAACTTGTTTCGAGCCAGGTTGTCGACGGTAAAACAGTTGAATACCAGTGTGGCGTAACAAGCGATTTATTGCCTATGCAGCGTATTATTGAAGAATTAAAAACAGAAGTTGATGTGAATGACAGCCTTATTTATACCGGTACTGTTCCGCTGCTGGACGGGTTTAAATACGGTGAGCAATTCAGCTGCAAACTGGTGGATGAAAAACTTGGCAGGGAAATTTGCTTGAGCTATAAAGTAAAAGTTATTGAAGAACATTAATATTTGGCAGTAAGGCTGTTGATGATTGAAAAAGGAAGTGAGAATATGGTACTTGCACAGATTATCATGGTTTTAACATTGGTTATAATGATTGCCGGATGGGCGCCGCTTTATATAACTGCTGCTATAGGTGCTACTTTTTCGGCTGTTGCGGCGGGTTTTCCGTTAACCGGCACAGAACCAGTTACTATCCAGAAACTGTTAATTGCTTCTATGAATCCGGTAATTGTTGATATGCTTGGTGTGCTTTTATTTATCGGCATTATGCAGAAATGTGGGTATATGGATGTAATAATCTGGCATATTGTTGATTTTGGACGCAAAGAAGGCGGGGCTCCCGGTGTAGCAACTGCAGCAGGGCTTGCAGCTGCATTACTTGGTGCTTTAACGGCATTTACTCAGCCTGTTATTATGGCAACAATTGCCGGACCGGCTGCTGTAAGGCTTGGGCTTTCTCCAAATAAAACTTCCGGTATAATTTCAATGGCGAATACTGTTGCGAATACTTGCGGCTTTACTCATCCTACGATGCTGGCAATTCTTGGTATAACAGGAGTTCATTTTGGGTTAATTAACGTATATGCTTTTTTAGGCAGTATTTGGATATATGTATTTTGCTATTATCGTGCAAAACATGAGATGATAGCAGAAGGAATTCCAATAAAAAAAGAAGACGATGGTTCTTTTGAAGAATTGCCTGAAGGTTCACCTTCTTTTATTAAAGCATTTTTCCCGTTTTTAATTCTCTGCATTGCTTTCTTTGCAGGTATTCCTGTATTTTTAGTAGGTATGTTCTGCGGTCTTTTGGTTATTTTAATGAGCGGTATGAGTTTTTCTGACGGTGAGAAAGCAATGGTAAGCGGTGTTACTAATATAGCTATTCCTATAGTTGCTATTATCAGTTTGATGTTTATGTCCAATGTTATTACTCATATCGGACTTGTAAATTTGATGGCTGAATATATTGAGCCGCTTATTGCAGTTGCTCCTATTCAGATACTTTTCATAATATCTTTTATTGCTGGTACTGTTACACAGTCTAATGCAGCATCTGCACCTATTGTATTGCCCTTTACACAAATTGTTATGGATATGGGATGTGACCCGCTTGCAGTTAGCTTCGCGGCAATTACCGGCTGCGCAATTATGCAGCTGTTCCTTACCGGTGGCGCGCTTACTGCTTTACCGGTTGTAGCAGGCGTTATTCCCGGAACAGTACAAAAAGTTGCCAATAAATGGCAGCGTCCTGCAATGCTTGTAGGGGCAGCAGTTTGCTTTATTATGACATTTATTATTTGATAAACTTGTACATTTTTTACATTAATGTTATGCTATCATTAAGATAATAAATATCGGAGTGAAAAGCATGAAGCAGCTGCAGAAAGCAAAATCTTTAAAAGATCAGATTTATGATATTGTAAAAGAAGATATTATAAATCAAACTTATAAAAACAATACGGTATTAAACGAAAAGAAAATATCGCAGGCACTTAATGTCAGCAAAACGCCGGTGCGTGAAGCCTTAAAAGCGCTTGAAGCAGAAGGTTGGGTTGAATATGTGCCATATAAGGGCATTTTAGTAAAACAAATGTCGCTGGACGATTTAAAAGATGTTTTTCGTGTACGTAAGTGTTTGGAGATTATGGCGGTAGAATTGGCAGTAAAAAAAATAACGCCGCCGCTTTTGCAGGAATTACATAACAGTATGCAGCGGCAGGAAGCTCTGCTAATCAATAATGAACCGGTAGTTGGTGAATTTATTGATTATGATTTAGAGTTTCATGGTATTCTTTTAAAAATCAGCGGCAGCCATCTTTTAAAAGATTTAATAGGGCAAATGCGTGATAAAAGCAAATCTTTTGGAATGCAGGCAATTTTTTCAAGCCGGAGCCGTTATAAAGAAACAATAACTGAACACCGTGCTGTTTATGAAGCAGTAGCTGCTAAAGATTTGCAGGCGGCAAAAGAGGCAATGGCTGTACATATTGATAATACTTTTAATGCAGCAATGCAGTATTTAAGCAGCCATGCCGTAAAAGAAAGTTAAAATAAAACCCCGGTTCCAAATGGTTCCGGGGTTTTGTTAACTAAAATTTTTATTCAATCCCACCTGTTTAAAATATCTTTAATAATTTCTTTTTCGCTTTTGCGGCGTTTCTTTTCAAAATTGCGGTAATTATTGTCGCGGTGGTCGGTGGAGTAGTCGGCGTAATCGAAATCGTCATAATCACGCTCATAACTGCGGTTGTAATCGCCGTGCCCGTCATCAAACATTAACGGATTTATGTTTACGCTGTATTGGTAAAAATTATAACTTAACATGGTTGCCTCCTCAAAACGGTTCTGCTTTTAGTATAGCGTTATTTTAGTGGTTTGTAAAATTTATTAACGTTTAACTGAAATATAAGCACTGCAAATTATAATGCCAGAAGCTTTTGTTATCAGTAAAAACAGCCAGCTTCTTATCTTAAACGCCGCTGATTTATATACTATTAACGAAAAATTTCATATTAAACAAATATTGCGCATGCTTAATTTAAAATCCGGTTTAAAATACCGTATTTTTTGTGCGTCAGGCTTGCAATATTTTAATTTATAGGATATGATAAAGCGGATGCTGTTTTTTTGTATAGAATTTTACATATTTTTACTGTTTGGCTGTATTCACAGGCAGAAATAAAAATATATTTTGTCTGATTTTTAGTGACTGATGAGTCGGAAACTATGGCGGTACTTGGCCGGGCATGGTATAATAAGTTTATAATTCTTTTAAGGAGTATGACGATGCCGCAGTTAATGACAAAAGAAGAAATTCATGAATTTGGTTTGCAGATTTTGAGCCGTTATCTTGAGGCCAATGCTTACGAAATAGAAATGATGCATCCCAACATGCAGATGTTTCCGCATGTTATAGCCAAAAAGAACGGCCAGCTTGTGTTTATCATTGCGGCAACGGATGTTTATCCTAATAAAGGTTCTTTTGCCGACAGTGAAAAGGCAGCGCTTTTGGAAAATGCCGCTAAGTTTGACGCTCAGGCAGCGTGTGCATATCTTGGCATAGCCAATGCCGCCGGTGCTAAAGTGAAAGATAAGGAACTGTGCGGCAAGGCATATAAAGATGCAGATTTTTTAACCGA
>OHFM01000885.1_pt1 | contig 10846 bp, 12 predicted proteins | sample 1567511 | NCBI WGS metagenome assembly OHFM01 (sample SAMEA3879571, study PRJEB24766) | human gut metagenome | biome: human-associated habitat; feature: feces | place: USA | collected 1985/1987
ATCATTTTTATCGATTATGTACATGTATGTTTATAAAACGATATAATTATTAAGGAACATTTTCAAAGCGGTTACTAATGATTGCTTTGAAAAAGCTTTAAAATTTAGAAAGAAATAAATTTATGAGGTAGTAATAAAAGGGACGTATGAAAGAATATTTTGAACCAGATTTTGATAAATTTTATAAAATATATAGTAATTACCTAAGTTGTCAATTGTTAAAAGAAAAGATGTTAATAGAAGCTCGAAAGCAAAGAAAAATATTATTTGTTGCAACATCTATTAGTATATTTGCTGTATCGCTAACTATTTTTAATAAATTCGAATATGATTTCTTGTTTTGGATATTTATTGCAGTTGAATTTGTTATAATTATATTGTTGATTATAAAATTATTATCAAACATTGAAGAAGATGCTTTAAAAATAGAAATCATTAAACATATCATAAATTATCGTAATAAAAAGTTTTGATAATTAGGAAATTCTTATGCCGATAAAAATAATTAAAATTCTTCTTGCCGGGTTGTTTGCCGGGCATTTGTTAAAAGCGAATAGAGTGCGTTCTGTGGCGCGGTTCAGCCGGGCAGGATGGATTATGTTTTTTACGGCGGTTAAGTTTTTCTGGCTGGTGTTTAAGTATGCGCGGCAGAGGGATAAGGAACTAAAGAAAAAGCTTTGATTTTTTATTGTTTTATTATATTTTTTATTTTGGGTGATTAGTGTGAATAATGAAATTGTTGTTTTTAAAGATAATGAGATTGAATTAAATGTTAATCTGTCAACGGAAGAAAATACTGTTTGGTTAAATGCAAATCAAATGGCACTATTGTTTGATAAGAACGAAAAAACTATTAGAAAGCATATCAATAATGTTTTTAGAGATAAAGAACTTGATGAAAATAACAACACGCAAAAAATGCGTGTTGTTGGTGTAAAGCAATTAGTTAGTTTTTATACTTTAGATGTCATTATTTCTGTTGGGTATCGTGTTAAATCACGGCGTGGTATAATTTTCAGACAGTGGGCTAACAAAGTTTTAAAGCAGTATCTTGTGCAGGGGTATGTTGTTAATGAAAAACGCTTAAAGGCGCTTAATAAAACTGTGCAGATTCAATCAGAAATTATTGCAGGTATTGCCGGAATTGAAGCCGATGAGGTTTTAAGAGTAGTTAATGAATATTCCAAAGCGTTGGAACTTTTGGATAAATATGACCATCAGTGTATAACTGCGCCGGAAGGAAATAAATGTATATATTGGTTAAAATATGATGAGTGTATGCAGCTTATAAAAAATATGGAGTTCAGTGCTTCTTCCGGGATTTTTGGCTTAGAAAAAGAACCAGGTAAATTAGAGAGTATTTTATCTGCAATTTATCAAACGGCTTTTGGGCAGGAGGTTTACCCGACATTAGAAGAAAAGGCTGCTAATCTTTTGTATTTTGTTATTAAAGACCATCCGTTTAATGACGGCTGCAAACGCATTGCGGCGGCTTTGTTTTTATACTTTTTAGAAAGGAACAAGGCATTGTTTAATAAAGATGGCAAAAAGATTATCAGTGATAGTGCGCTGGTTGCGATAACTTTAATGGTTGCGGAATCAAAACCGGAAGAAAAAGCTTTAATGATTAACCTTATTTTAAATTTTTTACACTGGTAAGTTATAGTTAAGCAAAAGATAGTTGAGCAATATTAAATAAAATCATCTAAAGGAACATACCATGCAAATCATAATTTCGCCGGCGAAGAAGATGCGTGTTGATAATGACGATATTGGCGCAACACGTTTGCCGGTGTTTTTAAGCAAAACTGAAGAGCTTTTAACTGCCCTGCGCGCGCTGGATTACAAAGGCCTGCAAAAGTTGTGGCAGTGCAACGACGCTATTGCGGAGCTTAATTACAACCGCTTGCAGTGTATGGATTTGCGCCGCAATTTAACGCCTGCCGTTTTCAGTTATGACGGTTTGCAGTACCAGCATATTGCGCCGAATGTTTTGGATGAAGCAGCGTTAAAATATCTGGAAGGGCATTTAAAAATACTCAGCGGCTTTTACGGAATTTTAAGCGCGTTTGACGGTGTTGTGCCTTACCGGCTGGAAATGCAGGCGCGGATTGCCTGCGGCGGGGCAAAGAATCTGTATGCTTTTTGGGGCAGCAGCCTGTATGATGAACTTGTTAAAAACAACAACGAAGTTTTAAACCTGGCTTCCAAGGAGTACAGCAAAGCGGTGGAGCCTTACGTTACAGATAAAATCCGTTTTGTAACCTGCGTGTTCGGCAGTTTGCAAAACGGCAGAATTAAGGTTAAAGCAACGGAGGCCAAAATGGCGCGCGGCGAGATGGTGCGCCGCTGTGCGGAAGTAAACGTACAGCACATTGATGAAGTGAAAAATTTTACCGTTAACGGTTACAGTTTTGCCGGAGAATTATCCGGTGCAAACGAGTTTGTTTTCTTAAAATAATAATGTTTAATCTGCCGGCGGCAAATGCTGCGGGCTTTTTTATTTATGTGGGTTTAAAAGAAATTGCTGACGGTATAAAACAGATTTAAGACGTTATCTGCTCTTTTACTAATAGCATAGTTTACAATAATAATAGCATAGCATAAATGCACAGAAACCGGCATAAAATAAATACTTTTGCAGAAAAACAACTCAAAGTACAATATAAATGAACAAAAATACACTAAAATTTAAAATAATTATACAAAACTTCTTGACAGAAATCTGAAATACAGATGAATACTGTTTTATTTTAATTTTATGAGGAGGAGAAAACATGGGTATTAAGGAAAATGCGTTTGCGTATATTGATGCGCACCGCAGTGAGATGCTGAAAATGTGGGAAGAACTTGTCAGCATAGACAGCGGCTCTGACTATAAACCCGGCGTAGACAAAGTTGTTGCCAAAGTAGCAGGTATTTTAACGGATATGGGCGGCAAAACACGTATTGTGGAACACGAAAATGCAGGCAATATGCTGGTAAGCGAGTTTGGCGACTGCAAAAATAAACCTTTTGTAATTTTTACAGGCCATCTGGATACTGTTTTTGACGACCCGGAAACCACCAAAAAACGCCCCTTTACCATTAAAGACGGCACTGCTTACGGCCCGGGCGCGCTGGATATGAAGGGCGGCGTAACGCTTGCCATTCATGCTTTGCAGGCCTTGCAAAGCGTCGGTTTTGACAAATACGGCGTTAAGGTTATTCTGGCGGGCGACGAAGAAGTTGGGCACAAGCACAGCGATTTTGCCGGTAAGATGATGGAAGAAGCCAAAGGCGCGGCTTATGCTTTTAACTTTGAAACCGGCTTTATGGATGACAGCCTGGTGCTGGCGCGCAAAGGCGTGTACTGCTTTGCCATGGAAGCCTTCGGACGCGGCGCGCATGTAGGCAATGCTCCGGAAGAAGGGCGCAGCGCCATTAAAGAACTGGCATACAAAATTCTGGATATTGAAGCGTTAACCGACTGGAGCAAGGGGCTTAATTTAAACGTCGGCGTTATCGAAGGCGGCACTGTGCATAACTCCGCACCGGCGTATGCCAAAATGATTGTGGATATGCGCTTTACCGACCCGGCAATGCTGGAAGCAATGAAAGCCAAATTCCAGGAAATTAACGATAAAGTTTACGTTGACGGCGTAACCTGCAAAATGACGCCGGTATCTTTAATGCAGCCGATGGTGGAACTGGAAAGCAGCAAAGAATTGTTTGAGCTTGTTAAAAAAGTTTATGAAGAAGAAGGCTTTGGCAGCCCGAAAGCAATTACCGTTGGCGGCGGCAGCGATTCTGCCTATACAACCATGGTTGGCGTGCCTACCGTGTGCGCCATGGGCGTTAAAGGCGGCCGCAACCATACGGTTGACGAGTTTGCCAATGTGGAATCGCTGTTTATGCGTGCCAAATTAATGTGTGCCGTAATGCTGGCGCTGTAATTTGCGGTTGACAACGGCGGCGCAAAACCTTATACTTAATTTAACTGAACAGGGGAGCTTACAGATAGGCTGAGAGGAAGCTGTGCGCTTCGACCCTAAACCTGATTTGGATAATGCCAACGTAGGGAATGTTTGCAGATGACGGCAAGTGCCTTGTTGGTGCTTGCCGTTTCTTTATATCAGGCAGTTGCAATTTAATATGCCGTTAGAGTGAGCAAAGCTCATGAAGGGGTGCACCACCGCGGGTGCAGGCTTCTTCATGGGCTTTTTTAATTGCGGCGGAAAGGAGAAAAGATGCGCGTTAACGGAAAAGACATTGAACTTAAAAGCAGTATGACGCTGGCAGAATTTTTGGCTGAGCATAACTACCGCGCAGAACTGGTGGCAGTGGAGCGCAACGGGCAGATTGTGCCGCGTGCGGAATTTGGCGCAGCCGTTTTAAAAGACGGTGACGAACTGGAAATTGTAAGTTTTGTGGGAGGAGGTTAAAGCCGTGGCAGATGATTTTAACGGGCAGCTTGCGCAAGTGCGCGTGGGCATTGCCGGGCTGGGCGGTTTGGGCTCGCACATAGCGGTGTTTTTGGCGCGTGCGGGCGTGCAGCATCTGCACATTGTTGATTTTGACCGTGTGGACGAAAGCAATTTAAACCGTCAGCATTACTTTCTGCGCGATGTGGGCAGGCTTAAAACAGAAGCATTGGCGGAGCAGCTTTTGGCAATTAACCCCGCGCTTAAAATTAAAGCGGAAAATATAAAACTTACGGAAACAAACGCCGCCGCTGTTTTTAAAGCAGACGGCATTATCTGCGAAGCGGTGGACAGCCCTGAAACCAAAGCCATGCTTGTAAACACGCTGCTTGCCGCTTATGCGGATAAAACGCTTATTGCGTGCAGCGGGCTGGCGGGCGCAGGACGCAGCAACGCCATTAAAACGCGGCGCATAAGCAAAAACTTTTATTTGTGCGGTGACGGCGAAAGCGGCATAGAAACCTGCGGGCGGCTTTCGGCGCCTCGGGCAGCCTTATGTGCTGCACACGCGGCAAACCTTGCTCTGGCGCTTATTTTAGAATTGGAGGAATAACAATGGAAGATGCACTTATTTTAGGCGGGCATAAATTTACCAGCCGTTTTATTTTGGGCAGCGGCAAATATTCTCTGGAGCTTATTAAGGCGGCGGTGGAAAACGCCGGTGCGGAAATTTTAACGCTGGCCCTGCGCCGCGTAAACGACGGCGGCATGGCCAATATTTTAGATTATATCCCCAAAGGCATTACGCTTTTGCCCAACACCAGCGGCGCACGCACCGCGCAGGAAGCTGTGCGCATTGCCCGCCTGGCGCGCGAGGTATGCGGCAGTGATTTTGTGAAGATAGAAGTAATCCGCGACAGCAAATACCTGCTGCCCGATAATTACGAAACAATTAAGGCAACGGAAATTTTGGCGTCCGAAGGCTTTGTGGTAATGCCCTATATGTACCCCGATTTAAACGCCGCGCGCGACCTGGCAAATGCCGGTGCTGCCTGCGTAATGCCACTTGGCGCGCCTATCGGCAGCAACATGGGGCTGGTAACAAAAGAGTTTATACAGATTTTAATTGATGAAATTGATTTGCCCGTTATAGTCGATGCCGGTATCGGCTCTCCTTCGCAGGCGTGCGAAGCAATGGAAATGGGCGCGGCTGCAGTAATGGCCAATACAGCCCTTGCCACCAGCGGTAATATTCCCGCCATGGCGGAAGCGTTTAAGCTGGCAATTAACGCCGGGCGCAAAGCCTACCTTGCCGGGCTTGGCGCAGTAACCGGGCGCGCATCGGCAAGCAGCCCGCTGACAGGCTTTATAGGGGAGTGACGCAGATGAAGGAAAAACAAAACCTTGCGGCAGCTGCACAGGACTGCATGGCCTACCTGCCGGGAATGGAAATAATAGAATCGGATATTTTGCGCGAAGTGCAGCACGCGGCGGACAGCGTGGATTTTAACGCTTTTACGGAGCGGGACGTAAAGGCTGCGCTTATGCGCAAACACAAAACGGTACAGGATTTTGCGGCGCTTCTTTCACCGGCGGCGCTGCCGTTTTTGGAAGAAATGGCACAGCAGGCAAGGCAGCTTACCTTTAAATGGTTCGGCGCGGCACGCAGCATTTTCACGCCGCTGTACCTTGCCAATTACTGCGAAAATTACTGCGTGTACTGCGGCTTTAACTGCCATAACAAAATTAACCGCTTAAAGCTGGACGAAGACGGCATGGAACGCGAAATGCAGTCCATTGCCGCCACCGGCCTGCGTGAAATTTTGCTTTTAACCGGCGAAAGCCGCAGCATGAGCGGCGTGGAATATATTGCTTCTGCCGTAAGGCTGGCGCGCAAGTATTTTGCCGTTGTAGGGCTTGAGGTATACCCGCTGAACAGTGATGAATACGCGTACCTGCACGAATGCGGTGCGGATTATGTAACGGTGTTTCAGGAAACTTACGACGTTGATGCTTACTCCAAACTGCATCTGGCCGGGCATAAGCGTGTGTTCCCGTACCGTTTTTACACGCAGGAGCGCGCGTTAAAAGGCGATATGCGCGGCGTGGCGTTTGCGCCGCTGATGGGGCTGAGCGGCTTTTGCCGCGATATTTTTGCCTGCGGTTTGCACGCATATTTGGTGCAGCGCAAATACCCGGCTGCGGAAATCAGCTTTTCGTGCCCGCGCCTGCGCCCGGCGGAAGGCAACGAACTGCCGCCGGAGGCTAACGGCACGGATTTGCGGCATTTAGTGCAGGCAGTGTGCGCTTACCGCCTGTTTATGCCGCAGGCAGGCATTACCGTTTCCAGCCGCGAAGGCGCCGGAGTACGCGATAATCTTTTGCAGATTGCGGCAACGAAAATTTCCGCAGGCGTAAGCACGGGCATCGGCACGCACAGTAAGCAGGAACGCGAGGGCGACGAGCAGTTTGAAATTGACGATAACCGCAGCGTGGACGAGGTGTTTAACAGCATAAAAAAAGCCGGCTTACAGCCGGTGCTTACGGATGGCAGTTATGTATAAAAATTTTGTTTGCGTTACGGACAGAAAAATAAGCCGCGCGCCGTTTTTGCAGCAGATAGAAACAATCTGCGCATTGCGCCCCAAAGCGCTTATTTTGCGCGAAAAGGATTTAACCGAAGCGGAATACATGCAGCTTGCGCGGAAGGTACAGACAGTTTGCAAAAAATATGGCGTTAAATTTATTGTGCATACCTTCTGGCGGGTGGGATTGGCGCTCGGCGTGGACGGAGTTCACCTGCCGCTGCCAGTATGCGCCGCAATGACAGCGGCAGAGCGTTTGCAGGCAGGATGCTTTGGAGTTTCCGTACACAGTGCGGAAGAAGCAAGGGCGGCGCTTGCTTTGGGTGCGGCATATTTAACAGCCGGGCATATTTACGCAAGCAGCTGCAAACAGGGCTTGCCGCCGCGCGGCCCGGCGTTTTTAAAGGAAATCTGCACGCTGAGCCCGGTGCCTGTTTATGCCATTGGCGGCATCGGGCTTAATAAAGCGCAGCTTGAAGAAGTGCTGGCGTGCGGCGCTGCGGGGGCGTGCGTGCGCAGCGCGTTTATGCGGCTTTAAAACTTAACGGCCTTAACGCAGAACATGGGCACGGGAATATAAAAAATATCTTCGGCGGCGTAAATGCGGCTGCCTACCGTGGTATCCGTGCTGACGCTGCACAGCCCGGTGCTTTGCAGAAATTCTTCGTCCCACTGCGGGCGGTTATAGGCGCTGATGTCCAGCATGTGGTAAATGTTATGGCATTCGTCCAAAAGCTCCGGCGCAATATCCGCATGGGCGTTTTTGGCAGGCAGCTTCTGGCAGTGGTGTGCGCGGGCATATTCGGCGTCGTAATTTAAAAGCAGGCCGCCCGGTTTAAGCACGCGCAGCCACTCGCGGTAGGCGGTTTCCGGGTGGGGCAGGTTCCACATTACGTTGCGGCTTATTATAGCGTCAAAACTTGCGTCCGCAAAGTCCAGCGCTTCCGCGTCCATAACCATAAATTCTGCATTGCTGCGTTCTGCGGCGGCAAGTGCCCTGGCGGCTTCAATCATTTCCGGGGTCAGGTCAATGCCGGTAACGCTGTGCTTCTGCCCCAGCAAAATGCCAAAAAAGCCTGCGCCGCAGCCAATGTCCAAAATTTTTAACTTGCGGTTCTGCGGCAGGTGGCGCGTGATTTCCTGCTGCCATAAAAGCTGTTTTTCGCTGTGCAGCTCTGCCTTGCGCAGATTGGCAAAGCCTGTGCTGCGTTTTTGCCAGTAGCCGGTTATATATTCTTTTTCGTCTGTGCGGTGGATGATGCTTGCTGCGGAAATTTCACTCATAATAATGCTCCTTTAATCTATGCTTAAATCTTTAGTAATTTCGTAATAATCGCAGGGGTGCGCGGCAAAGCCCTGAACCGTGCTTTTCATTACCAGCGTCATTTTTAAATGGGCAATGTAGGCAAAGGCGCTGCCGTCAACCAGCTTCCGGCTGATGGCTGCCGCAAGTTCCGTGCGCTTTTCGGGGCTGAACTCGCTGGCGAGCTGCCCTATGAGGCTTTCGGTATCGGGGTTATAGTAATTGCCGCTGTTGTAGGCGCTTTCCTTCAGCACGTGGGTGGTAAAATAATACTGCGCGTCACCGGTGGGCGCTGTAACAAAGGCTTTGGCGTAAATATCCCACTCGCCGCGGCGAAGAAACTCGGTATAACCGTCCGTAGGGTTAATTTCAAGACGGATGCCTGTTTCTTTAAGCCAGCTTTGTGCGGCTTCTGCCAAAAGCGGCAGCTCCTGGCGGAAGCTGTAAGTAAGCCAGCGCAGGGTCAGCGGTTTGCCGTCTTTATCCGTCGCCGTCGGTATCCGTCCAGCCTGCTTCGGCAAGCAGCTGCCGTGCGCCTTGGGGGTTATATTCCGGTGCATGCACTTTAGCGCCGCCAAAAGGCAGGTTCGGCGGAAACGGCCCGGCTGCGGCAATGCCGTTGCCCATCAGCTGCACTCTGGCAAAAGTTTCCTTGTCGAGGCTCATAACAACGGCGCGCCGTACGCGTTCATCCTGCAGGGCAGGCGTGTTAAAATTAAAGGCTGCCAAAAACGTGCGCGAGGTATCGGTGCTGCTCGTTTTATAAGCTGCATTGTCTTTAAAAAGCGGCAGCGAAGCATAGGGCAGGCCCTGCGCGGCGTCAATTTCGCCGTTTTGCAGTGCCAGTGCCAGCGTGTTGCCGTCGGTAATGCTGCTGACGATAATTCTGTCCGTTTTCGGCACGCCGCCGTAGTAAGCGGGGTTTTTAACCAGCACAACTTCTTTCGGCGTCAGGCTTTCTACCATAAAGGGGCCTGTGCCGCTTATTTTGGTATCGTCGCCGGTGCCGCGGCTCATGTCAATAATGCAGCCGTAGGGGTCGCACAGGTAGTTAATCAGCACCGGCACTTTTGCGGAAGATGTAATGGTTACGGTCTGCCCTTCGGCGGTAATGCCCGTTATTTTTAAATCAACCCTGGCGCGGTTGTGGCGGCTTATTAAATCCTCCAGGCAGGCTTTAACGGCTGCGCCTGTCATTTTGTTGCCGCTGGTAAAGTAAATATTGTCTTTTAAGGTAATTTTAACTGTGTTTTCATTAATAAATTCGTACTTTTCGGCCAGCCACGGCTGAGGCTGCATGGCGTCGTCAAATTTAAAAAGCGTTTCGCCTACGCCGTAGCGTATGGCGCTCCAGCCCTGATAGGCTTCGTGCGGGTCCATACCGGCGTTTTCGTTGGCAATGCCGTAGGCAGGCGTGCCGTAGCGGAATACCTTTTCTCCGCCGGGGGCGGCGTTGCTGCCGCAGGCAGAGGTTAAAAGCGCGGCAGAAAGTACAAGTAAAGCTAAAAATTTCATACAATCACCCAAATAAAAAAGCCATGAAGAAACTGCCGCTTATCGAAGCGGTTACAGCCTTCATGGCTTTGGTTTGTGTTTTAAAAGAATAATTTTAACAGCTGCTCCGGCAGCCAGGCGGTTGCTCCTGCAACCTGTAATTAATTATAAAACTTAAAGCGGACTCTATGTCAAGCCTTGCTGCTTAAAAAAGAAACAAATTTTACGTGCTTATCCATGTATTCGCCAATGCTGCCGATAACTTTGCCCATGGTAAAAGCGGCAAGTATTGTGCCGAAGCCCAGCCCGTCCACGCGGCCCAGAAAGAAAAAGGTCATGGCGGCAGTAATGGCAAGGCAGATAACATCAAAACCTATTTTAATGCGCGCATAGCTCCAGCCGGTAATGGCGGAAAGCTCGCGCGGAAAAAGGTCGGTGGGTATTATCGGCAGCTGGCAGCGGTTGGCAAGCGCCACGCCAAAGCAGATAACGATATAGCTGATGATAAAATAAATAATATCGAGCGTCAGGCTCTGCGGCAGCTGCTTAATCCACATTTCGTGCACGTCAATCATGGCGCTGAAGGCCGAGCCGACAACGAAGCTGAACAGGTATACCGGTACAAAGCGTTTGCTTAAAAGCATCAGGCTGAGCACCAGCGAAACCTGAAAAACCTCCGTCCACGCGCCGAGCGTTATAACCGGCAGCACATCGGCAAAGGCGTAAGGCACACTGGAAATTGCCGAAATGCCGGAACCGGAATGCAGCATTAAAACAACGCCCAGACTGTTGATGATAATAACCAGAAGCAGCGACAGTTCACCGCGGATGGTAAGTTTGTTTTCCTGCATAAAAAATCTCCCTCAAAACAAAAATACATTATATAATTATAAAACTCTGCCTTGCGCAGCACAAGAAGTGAATTACCAGTCAGTAAAATTTTGCGGGAATTTAACACGGGGTTTTGTAAGTTATAACTGATAAACAACGCTGAAATTACAATTTTATCAGTTATAACTTATAAAATGCGTAAAATTATCAATCTTATCAGTTATAACTGA
>OHFM01000887.1_pt1 | contig 10823 bp, 10 predicted proteins | sample 1567511 | NCBI WGS metagenome assembly OHFM01 (sample SAMEA3879571, study PRJEB24766) | human gut metagenome | biome: human-associated habitat; feature: feces | place: USA | collected 1985/1987
GCTTTATCTTGTAGTTTGCGAATATCCGTATAAATAGAAAAAGCCCTTTGAGAAAAGGATTTCTCCTCTCCCAAAGGGTAGTTTAACTTTTACTTAGAATTATCTTTTTTAATAACTAAGTTATAATTGCTATCATAATACAGTCCAAGTTCTCTACACATTCTATCGTTCACATTATCTAACGCTTTCTTATATTCTGCATACGTTGGAGACAGAACCATTAAATTAGGAATGAATATATCGTTATATCCTTTATTTTGTAACTCTTTCTGCATTTTTCTCTGTGCAATAAATGCTGGATGGTATTTCATTATACCGTTTTTCATTTTAGCACCTATCCATACTTTTTCTTTTAGTCTTTCATATTCACTTTCACTCATATCACGATAATAGGCTATCATCTCATCTGCGGTTCTGGTTTCTTGTGCAATCCCACCTATCATCTTCGCACCTATTCCCATAATAAAAGGAACTTTCAATGTCGTTTCATCGCAATATTCTAATATATTCTGTAGTGCCTGCTTCTGTTCCAGAGTCTTCAACCTTACATTAAGAAATGGTTTGAAATGACATTTAAAATAATCTCCCCATTCTTTTCCCGGTAGCAAAGACTCAATTGCATTTTCAACGGTTTGATAATCAAGTGCCTCATTTGCTTTGTCTGCGTCACCATCATCTATAAATTGCTTCAAAGCTTCAAGTTCTGAGTCTTTTAAAACTTTTTCCTGCACTTTTTCTTGATAAATACGAAGAAGAATACTTTTGTCGCCAGTTTCCAAAAGGCTCTGTATGTCTTTAATACTAATACCGAGTTTTCTATATACTGAAATCTTTTTTAAAGTTTCAACATCTTGTGCAGTATAGTTACGATAACCATTGTTATCTTTATCCACTGACAGCAATCCTTTTTCTTCATAATACTTAACTGCACGCTTTGTCATTCCAACCTCATTTATAATTTCATTTAATAACATCCGATGCACCTCCTTATGATTTATGTTGATAGTATAAGCGTATACGCTGCGTGCAGGTCAAGAGTTTTTCGTCTTTCTTCTAAAAATGGGCAATCCCGATTTCAGGACTGCCCATTCATTCTGCTAATTATGCGATTTTTTCTTGCTTGCACCGATTTCTGCATCAATTGATGTAAGTTTGATGTAAATCGCTGTTTTTTTAGTTTTTTATCAAATGAAGTACGTCCCGTCTATTCGGTAAAACGGTACATCTTTACATCACGTCGACTGACGTCTCCGTGTGTTTTTCGCCTTATGTCGGTGTTCGCAAGCGCACACCACCGCAAGGCTCAGTTTTCTCATCTTAATAGAGCTTAGCACCTGCCGGAATATGGTTATCAACCATCAGAAGATGCAGTTCTTCATCCTCTGAATCCTTCAGGTTATTCACTGCTGAAAGCAGCATACCGCAAGACTCGATTCCCATCATCTTTCTTGGCGGAAGGTTGGTGATTGCGATCAGTGTCTTACCAACTAATTCTTCCGGCTCATAGTAAGAGTGGATTCCGCTTAAGATCGTGCGGTCTGTACCTGTTCCGTCATCCAGTGTGAACTGAAGGAGCTTCTTGCTCTTCGGAACTGCTACACACTCTTTAACCTTTACGGCACGGAAATCAGATTTGCTGAATGTATCGAAATCAACCTCTTCTTCAAATAAAGGCTCAACCTTTACGTTGGAGAAGTCAATCTTCGCGTTGTCTTTGAAGAATCCGTTGTTGTCGTTTGCAGTTGCTTCTTCTACTGCTCCGGATTTTCCTGCTTTTTTGTCAGAGTCAAGACTCTTCATTGTCGGGAACAGTAATACATCTCTGATTGCCTCTGCTCCTGTCAGCAGCATACACATTCTGTCGATACCGAATCCGATACCACCTGTAGGCGGCATACCGATCTCCAGTGCGTTCATGAAGTCTTCATCTGTTGTGTTGGCTTCATCATCTCCCTGTGCAAGCAGTTCTTCCTGCGCTTTGAAACGCTCTCTCTGATCGATCGGGTCATTCAGCTCGGAGTAAGCATTTGCCATCTCCCATCCATTCATGAAGAACTCGAAGCGCTCTACATATTCTGGATTCTCTGGTTTCTTCTTTGTCAGTGGAGAGATCTCAACCGGGTGATCCATAACGAATGTCGGCTGAAGCAGATGCTCCTCTACGAACTCCTCGAAGAAGAGGTTGAGGATGTCACCTTTCTTATGTCTCTCTTCAAATTCTACATTATGCTCTTTTGCAAGTTCTCTTGCCTGCTCCAGAGTCTCAACTTCATTCCAGTCAACGCCTGCATATTTCTTAACCGCATCAACCATTGTAATACGCTCAAACGGCTTCCCGAGATCCATCTCGATTCCCTTATATACGATATGAGTTGTTCCAAGAACTTCCTGTGCAACAAAACGGTACAGGTTCTCTGTCAGATCCATCATGCCATGGTAATCTGTATATGCCTGGTAAAGCTCCATCAGAGTAAACTCAGGATTATGTCTTGTATCAAGGCCTTCATTACGGAATACACGACCAATCTCGTATACCTTCTCAAGACCTCCAACGATCAGTCTCTTCAGGTACAGTTCCAGCGAAATACGAAGCTTCAGATCTTCATTCAGGGCATTGAAATGCGTCTCGAATGGTCTTGCTGCTGCTCCACCTGCATTGGCTACAAGCATCGGAGTCTCAACTTCCATAAATCCTTTTCCGCTTAAATATTTACGGATTGCACTGAGGATTTTTGAACGCTTAATAAATGTATCCTTTGTATCGCTGTTCATAATCAGGTCAACGTATCTCTGACGGTAGCGTGTATCTGTATCTGTCAGACCGTGGAACTTCTCCGGGAGCATCTGTAAACTCTTGGAAAGGAGTGTCATCTTCTCTGCATGGATGGAGATTTCTCCTGTTCTTGTTCTGAAAGCAAATCCTTCCAGTCCGAAAATATCACCGATATCAGATTTCTTGAAATCTGCATAGGAATCGGTTCCAATGGCGTCTCTCGCCACATAAACCTGAATATTACCCTGTAAGTCCTGGATATTGCAGAAAGAAGCTTTTCCCATTACACGTTTGAACATCATACGTCCTGCGATCGCTACGTGGATCGGGCTTGCGTCCATGATGCTTCTTCTTTCTTCATAATCCTTCTTCTGAGCCTCTTTTGCCTGCTCTTCATCAAGACCTGTTACGTCAAGCTCCTTGCGGTCTTTGAGAAGCTCTGCCTCATGTGCTTCATAAAGCTTCTTTACCTCAAGGGAATGATGTGTCTGATCAAATTTTGTGATCTGAAACGGGTCCCTGCCGTTTGCCTGAAGGTCTGCCAGTTTGTCACGACGTACCTTAAGCAGCTGGTTTACATCCTGCTTCTTCTGCTCTGCCACTTGTTGGCCTCCTTAATCTATCTATCGTTCAGCGGATATGTGCGATCCGCTCCGTTACCTGTTTTATACGTTTCTCTGGATCTCAAGAACTTTGTATTTCATGATTCCGGACGGCATTTCAACCTCAACGATATCGTTGGTGTGAGCGCCGATCAGCGCCTTACCTACCGGAGACTCGTTGGAGATCTTACCCTCAAGGCTGTTAGCCTCTGTGGAACCTACGATCTTCAGCTCCATGTCTTCATCAAACTCATAATCATGAACCTTAACCTTGCAGCCTACGCTGATTCTGTCAAGATCAACTTCGTCCTCTACTACAACCTCGGCATTCTTGAGGATCTTCTCGATCTCCTCGATACGTGCCTCGATATCTCTCTGCTCGTCTTTTGCTGCATCGTACTCAGCGTTCTCAGAAAGGTCTCCCTGCTCTCTGGCCTCTTTAATCTTTCCTGCAACTTCTTTTCTCTTAACAACTTTCAGATCGTGCAGCTCGTCTTCCAGTTTTCTAAGTCCTGCGTATGTGAGTAAGTTCTTCTTTGCTTCTTCCATTTTGCCTTACTTCCTTTCAAAACCGCGCTGTTTTTTTCTGAAAAAATACAGCCTCGGATATTTCTGTTGCTACCATTCCCAAGAGCTCTTTTTCCTAAAAAAGGGCGTAAAAACCTCAGGATATTCACAATTCCTGTATTATACCGAAAAGCCCCTGTATTGTCAAGCATTCCACGTCGAAAAAAGGGCCCTGAAAATGTAGAAAAAACCGCAGGAAAATTTAAATTTCCACACGGTTTTTTCGCAGCATTTTTTCTTATTTCTGTTTCTTATTTTTCTTCCGGGAAAAGGTCTTTATACCGGTTGGTTACCATCTGTGTCTGGAACTCAAAATCCTGCTTGTGCTGATTGACCAGTGTAGACAGGATAATTCCGGAAAACCAGCAGATAATCGCTGTCATGATCACAAATCCACTTACGATCAGTGTAGGCAGTTTGTTCACAGTTCCCACTTCCAGAAAGTGGATCAGTACCGGAATAAAAAATGCCATCCCGACTACAAACAGCACCGCTGCTATAATAGAAAAGAATTCCAACGGCTTATAATTTTTAAACATTCTCATGATCGTCTTCAGCACTTTAAATCCATCTGCGTAGGTATTCAGTTTGGATTCGCTTCCCTCCGGACGGTCGCGGTATTCAATGATCACATTCTCTACCTGCATGTTCTTGTCAATGGCATGAATCGTCATTTCTGTCTCAATCTCAAAATTTCTGGAAAGGACCGGAAATGTTTTTACAAAGCGGTAACTCATTGCCCGGTATCCGGTCATAATGTCCTTGATATCACTTTTGAAAAGGCGGTTGATAGAACCACGGACAATGCTGTTTCCGAAATTATGGAAAGGACGTTTGTTCTCTGTAAAATATGTAGAGGACAGGCGATCTCCGACAACCATGTCTGTTCCGTTTTTCAGAACTTTCTCACACATCTGTGCCGCAAATTCCGCCGGATAGGTGTCGTCCCCGTCAACCATCAGATAGCACTGTGCATCAATATCACGAAACATACTGCGGATTACGTTGCCCTTTCCCTGCTGATATTCATAACGGACAACAGCCCCTTCTTTCCTCGCAATCTCGTCTGTACCATCTGTGGAATTGTTATCATATACGTAAATCACAGACTCCGGAAGTGCTTTTCGCATATCACGGATAACCTTGGCTACAGTCTTACTTTCGTTATAGCAAGGTATCAAAACTGCTATTTTATCTGGCATCTGTACTTTTTTTCTCCTGTAAAGCTCTTATGTTTTCTGACCGACCCACTGACTGTAGCACGCGTTCTGTTCCTTGTCAATAGCCCTGGCGGTTTCTTCCTCTTTATCGTTCAAGAAGCATATCTGTAAGTTTTTTCAGTTCTTCATAACTTGCAATATTGTTGGATTCTCTCCGGATTCCGGCACTGTGCCGCATGCCTGCCGTATACCAGGCTACATGTTTCCGCATTTCACGGATTCCGATATATTCACCTTTGATTTCGATCTGGTTTCTGGCATGACGCAGGATCATTTCACAAACTTCCTCCACGGTTGGTTTCGGAAGTTTTTCTCCGGTAAGAAAATAGTGGTTCAGCTCCCGGAAGATCCACGGGTTTCCACGTACTGCACGGCCGATCATCACCGCATCACAGCCGGTTTCTTTAAACATGGCTGCTGCGGTTTCCGGTGAAATGATATCTCCGTTTCCGATCACGGGAATCGTCACCGCTTCCTTCACCCTGCGGATGGCATCCCAGTCTGCCTGTCCGGAATAATACTGCTGGCGGGTTCTTCCATGTACAGCAATGGCTGCTGCCCCGGCATCTTCCACACGTCTGGCGATTTCCACCACATCCACCGGTGTTTTATCATCAAAACCGATACGCACTTTCACAGTCACCGGCTTGGAAATGGCGCCGGAAACACTGCGTACGATCTCTTCGATCAGTTTAGGATTTTTCAGAAGTGCGGAGCCTTCCCCGTTGTTTACCACCTTGGGGACAGGGCATCCCATATTGATATCGAGAATGTCAAAAGGACGCTCCTCGATACTTTTTGCCACCTCTGCCATCAGATCCGGCTCACTGCCAAAAAGCTGCATGGATACCGGATGCTCCCCTGGATTGATCTCCATCAGTGCCTCTGTATTCTTATTGTGAAAAGAAATTGCCTTGGCGCTGACCATCTCCATACAGATCAGTCCTGCTCCCTGCTCCTTGCAAAGTCTTCGAAATGCCAGATCTGTAACCCCGGCCATCGGCGCAAGCACAAAGGGATTCGGGATCTCCACATTTCCGATCTTCCACTGCATCTTCATGGATCAGTCCTCAACTGTATCTGCTTTTTTCTTAAGTTCCTCGTCCGGGATATCTCCCAGGAAAAATACTTTGTAGTACATTTCCAGAGATTCCAGAAGCTCTCTTTTGTCACGCTGGAGTTCCTTGATCTTCAGCGCACTTCCGATCTCATCAAAACGGGCATCTGCCTCCAGGGCCTCAGTCTTAAACTGCAGACTGCCGTCCTCATCAAATTCCAGTGTCAGGATCCCGCCTACATCCTCTGTGAAAAGCACGCACATGATCTGCAGTTCCTGCTTTACTGCTTCCGGAAGGGACGCAAAATCCTGGTTAAAATAATATTTCTGCTCATATGAGCTTGCTCCGCAGAGCACAATGTTATCCTGATACATAAATACTCCTTTATTTATAACATAAATTCATCATAAAACATTGCCGAAAAACTACTGCCGGAAATTTTATCCGATCTGTATTTCTCTATTTTTACACATAGCTGTACAGTCCTCGCACAGAAACTTCTCCAGAATTTACTTCTTCAATGGTGCCGTCTGCACGTTCCACCAGAAGTTCCCCGCCGGCGTTGATTCCTCTTGCGATTCCCTCGTACGGATCGTTCTGATCCAGCACACGTACCGGCTGGTTCAGATTGGCCAGAAGTTTCTCATAATCCGGTTTCAGGCCGCTTAAGTCTTCTGTCTCCACAAACTTCTCATAATTTTCCTCAAAATGCTTCATCACAAGTCCGGTTACCTCTGCCCGGTCAAAAAGATGTCCGCTTTCCAGATACAGGGAGGTAGCTTTGTCCGCCATTTCTTCCGGAAAACTGTCCATATTTACATTGATCCCGACGCCAATGACCGCACAGCCGATCTTATCCTGTTTCATGGTCATCTCGGTAAGGATCCCACAGATTTTTTTGCGGGAAACTACCACGTCATTAGGCCATTTGATTCCTACATCAAGACCAAGATCCGCAACTGCCTGTGCAACAGAAAGTCCCATAACAAGTGTCATCATCGGCGCTTTCTGAGGAGAAAATTCCGGGCAGAGAAGAATGCTCATGGTGATGGCACTGTCTGGCGGTGCACTCCACCGTCTTGTAAAACGTCCACGGCCTGCGGACTGATACTCTGCCACAAAAAGCTCACCATGTCCCGCTCCTTCTTCCTTCCAGGCACGTTTGCCCCAGAGGTTGGTGGAATCAATTTCTCTTGCAAAATGGACGGTTTTGCCCGCCCATTTTGTATGTGTTGCCTGTGAAATTATTTCTTCATTAAATAACTCTGCCATTATTTCTCCGGCTCTCCTAATGTAGCAACGATCACAGCCTTGATGGTATGCATACGGTTCTCTGCTTCGTCAAATACCTTGGACTGCGGAGACTCGAATACCTCGTCTGTAACCTCCATGTCTGTAAGGTTGAAACGCTCGCCCATCTCTTTTCCAATCTTTGTCTTAAGATCATGGAATGCAGGCAGGCAGTGAAGGAAGATTGCCTTCTCACCGGCGTTCTCCATTACATGTTTCGTAACTTTGTATGGTGTCAGGTCATGGATACGCTCTGTCCATACTTCGTCAGGCTCGCCCATGGATACCCATACATCTGTGTAGATAATGTCTGCATCTTTGGTTCCTGCCTCTACATCCTCTGTGAGAGTGATGGTGGAACCTGCCTCTTTTGCCCACTGCTGGCACTGTGCTACCAGTTCATCATTCGGGAAATATTTTTTATTGGTGCAGGCTACGAAATCGAGACCAAGTTTGGAGCATACAACCATGAGGGAGTTACCCATGTTGTAACGGGCATCACCCATGTATACAAGTTTCAGGCCTTTCAGTTTGCCGAAATGCTCACGTACTGTCAGCATATCTGCAAGCATCTGTGTCGGATGATACTCGTTTGTCAGACCATTCCATACCGGAACACCTGCATGTTTTGCAAGCTCCTCAACAATATCCTGGCCAAATCCGCGGTACTCAATTCCTTCATACATTCTTCCAAGAACTCTTGCTGTATCTTCTACAGATTCTTTGTGTCCTAACTGAATATCATCTTTTCCTAGATATTCTGGGTGTGCACCCTCATCAACACATCCGATCGTAAATGAACATCTTGTTCTTGTACTTGGTTTTTCAAATAAAAGAGCAATATTTTTCCCTTTTAGACTGTTTCCTGTGATCCCTTTTTTCTTATCTGCTTTTAATTTTGCTGCTAAATCTAAAAAATAACCAATTTCTTCTGGTGTAAAGTCTTTTAATGTTAAGAAACTTCTTCCCTTTAAGCTTGTCTTTGCGTCCATCTTTTGTTCCTCCATTTTGTTGTATCTTGGATGTCTCTGCCCTTTGATCCCTGGCAGACATCATATAGTTGTTATTATATAGGAATGCATCTTTGAAAACAACCCGAAACCCTTATATTTCAAGGATTTCCTTGCATTTTTTCGCAACCATTTCACCTAATTTCCTATGACTTTCTCTTGTCAGGTGGCAGGCATCGATTTCGGAAGCTTTTGCATATTTTGCTGCATCCAGAAATTCAATGTTATGAAACTTTGCCCAGTCTTCATAAATCGGTGCCAATCTCTTGGAATAACTGATCCCTCTTTCAAATCCCATCTCTTCTCCACTTGGAATCTCTGTCAGATCATCCCCAAGATGCGGTGGTGCCATTAAAAGGATCTTTGCGGATCGTCCATCTTGTCTCTTCTGTGGAGTGATCGATTTGATCATCTTGATCAGACGGTCGATCCCTTTTCCGATATCTGTTGGTGTTGCCTGAAAACGGATCTTAAGGTCATTCGTTCCAAGCATTAACACTACCAGATCGATCGGTCCGTGGCTGTGTAAACATGGATCTAAATATGTTGCACCATTTCTTCCTGGTCTTAACTCATCTTCAAAACTTGTTGTTCTGCCGTTTAATCCTTCTGGAATCACGATCGCAGAATCTTTCAGTTCCTTTTGCAAAATGGTTGTCCATCGTTCTTCATATTCATAACGGAATCCATTTTCCGGATTATAGCCATAAGTATTAGAATCTCCATAACAAACGATTGTCTTCATCTTTTATCTCCCATCAATATCAAACATGGCAAAAGCCGGAACACCTCTTCAGTGCTCCGGCATACCGCCAAGGGTTGTCATATTTCCATAAACATTTTCTGATCTTACTGTTCTTTTACAGTGTCTTGTACCTGCTCTTCGATCAGATCTGCAATATTCTTCTCATCGTCTTTGGCAACTTCTGTAATTGATTTTACAAGACCTGCCATCCCCTGAATCTCAGATGGGATAATGATCTTTGTAGCTTTTCCGTCAGCTGCTTTAGCAAATGCTTCTAAGCTCTTTAACTGGATGACTGCATCATCAGCTTTCGCTGCCTTGATTGATTCAATACCCTGTGCATTCGCTTTCTGGATCGCACGGATCGCTTCTGCCTGACCTTCTGCTTCACGGATCGTTGCTTCTTTCTTCGCTTCCGCACGAAGGATTGCTGCTTCCTTATCTCCCTCTGCCTGAAGGACCATAGATTCTTTCTGTCCTTCTGCACGTAAGATCGCGGACTTCTTCTCACCTTCTGCGATCAGAATCGCTTCTCTTCGTTCACGTTCTGCTTTCATCTGTTTCTCCATGGCATCCTGAATGGCTGCTGGTGGAATGATGTTCTTAAGTTCCACACGGTTTACTTTGATTCCCCATGGATCTGTCGCAACGTCAAGTGTTGCTCTCATCTGTGTATTGATCGTCTCTCTGGAAGTTAATGTCTCATCTAATTCCAGATCACCGATGACATTTCGAAGTGTTGTAGCTGTCAGATTCTCGATTGCCATGATCGGGTTCTCTACACCGTAACTATATAATTTTGGATCAGTAATCTGAAAATATACAACTGTATCGATCTGCATCGTAACGTTATCTTTTGTGATAACTGGCTGTGGTGGGAAATCCACAACCTGCTCTTTTAAGTTGACTTTTCTTGCAACACGATCAATAAATGGGACTTTGACATGAAGTCCTACAGACCATGTTCCCTGATAAGCACCCAGTCGTTCTACAACATAAGCATGTGCCTGCGGCACGATACGCACTGTGGATGAAATGATCATCGCAAGCAATGCGATAACAATAATAAATAAAATAATCGACATAATCATCTTATACCTCTCTTTCTACGATCAGTTTCACGCCTCGGATTTCTTTTACGATCACTTCGCTGCCTTCTGGAATGATCTCTCCAGCCTCAAAGCTTCTCGCAGTCCAATCCTGGCCATTTAACTGAACCAACCCTTTGCTTTCCATGTTATTGATCGTTTCTTTGACAAGTGCTGTCTGTCCGATCAATGCATCAGTATTCGTTTTTTGCACCTTGCTGTTTAAATATCGTTTGGCAACTGGTCTTGTCAGTGCAAACAACAGACATGTTACCACGATAAATATCAACATCTGTACCCAAAATGGAACACCAAATAGTGCTGTGATTGCTGCAACAACGGCTCCACCTGCAAACCAGATACTTGTAAGTCCCAGTGTCAGAATCTCAATAAGTAAAAATACGGCTGATGCGATCAGCCAATAAACTGCATACATCTAATCCACCCCCTGTCGCTGGCGTCTTGCCTCA
>OHFM01000892.1_pt1 | contig 10796 bp, 10 predicted proteins | sample 1567511 | NCBI WGS metagenome assembly OHFM01 (sample SAMEA3879571, study PRJEB24766) | human gut metagenome | biome: human-associated habitat; feature: feces | place: USA | collected 1985/1987
ATAAAAAAGGATATGCATTTATTAAAATAAATCCTATTATAGTACTTAATGAAGTTAAATATAATGGAGAAAAAACTCTTAATCCAATGTGTAATACATTAATAAACAACTTAGAAAACTTAGGATACAAAAAACTAAAAGACAATCTATACTTTGAAAGTATGTTACCTAGATTTAATCCTATAGTAAACCTAAAACTTTTTGATAAAAATAACTTAGATCATAAATTAAAAAATAAATTAATTAGACTTAACAGTAAAGGTCTTAGTTTAGTTAAAGGAGACTTTTATAATTTAAATAGTTTATATGAATTAACATATAGAAAAAATAATACATCTAGTGAATTTTATAAAACTATGTATAAAATATTTGATGAAAAGAAACTAATAGATTTATTTTTAGTAGAAATTAATTATCACGAATACTTACTTAATCTTCAAAAAGAACACTCTTCTGAAGAAGTTATTAATGAAAAAATAAACAAACTACTTCAAATGAGTCCTAATAACAGAAGTATATTCAATGAAAAAATGAATAGTGATAAAAAACTAAATGAAATAAACGAAGAAATGCACGAAGTGAATGTTAAAATAGCAAATGGTATATTTAAAGAAATAGTCGCAGGTGCTTTATTAGTTAAACATAATAATGTTGTATCAATATTTACAAGTGGATTCAATAAAAGATATAATAAAATATTACCAAATCACTTCTTACACTATAGTTTAATTAATTACTATAAAGAGAATAATTATAGTTTTCTTGACTTAAATGGTATATCAGGTGACTTTAGTAAAGATAGTCCATATAAAGGATTAAATGAATTTAAATTAAGTTGGCTTCCTAAAGTATATGAATATATTGGAGAATTTGATTTAATTATTAAAGAAAATAAATATAGTTTACTATGGAGCACTAAAAGACTTCATAAAGAATTCGAAAAAAAAGGCGTTTAAAACGTCTTTTTTACATACTCTTTCTTCTATTATCTAAAAGATTAACAAGTCCTTCCATTAATTCCTTTCTCTTACCAACTAACGCACCATTTAATAAGTGACTCTTTTGTTGTCTTATCCAAGAATTTAATAAATACACTTCATCATCTATAGTAACCACATAATCACTAGGTACTTTAAGGTTACCATTTTCTTCTAAATATCTAAGTGCTTCTTTGTACATAATAAGCCATCTTTTATTATTAGAAGCAACTTTAACATCTTCCCAAACCATACCAATTTCTTCAAGTTTACTTATTCTTAAAGGAGCTAAAACTCCTGCTTTATAGTTTCTTCTTTGATTAGTTACCCACGTACCTAAATTAACAGTTTCGCCATTCACAATAACTTGATAATTCTTAGGAATAAAAAGGTTACCATTTAAACTATAATAATCTAAAGCAAGACTAAACATTTTATCCCAAGAATATCTATTTCTAATTTTCCAAACCATACCTACTTTATCAAGCATCTCTTTTTTATCTAAAGATAACTTACCTTGAAGAAACATAGTTCTTTGAACAGCTATCCAATTATTCAAATACACTTCTTCATCATTAATAATAACGAAATAATCTATAGGAATCTCTATATTACCATTCTCTTCATAATACTTAAGAACCTCTTTATAAACTAGTGCCCATTTAAGATTATATTTAAGACTTCTATCTAAATTCCAAACCATACCTATCTTATTAAGAAGTACAACTCTATCATAAGTTACTTTATTTTTCTTATAAAGTTGTCTTTGAATTTGTATCCATCTACCTAAATTAATCCCATTTTGAGTATAAGTATTTGGAACACGAAGATGTCCATTCTTTTCATAAAACTTAACAGCCTCTTTATATTTTAAAGGCCAATCATTTTCATAAATCATACCATTACCCCTCTCAAACTATATATATTGTAACATATTTTATACAAAAAATCAATGAAAAAAGACTAATTAGCCTTATATCTTGCTCTCAATAATTTAAAGTTGTCATCTTTACTAACTAAAATAACTATTCCATCATACTTACCAATCTCATTTAAATAAGCCTCTTCAAAATAATCAAGTTTTTCATTAACCTCAATCGAGCACTCTAAATTATTTAAATCAAAACAATTACCAACTATTCTTTTTCTAACTTCACTTAATATTTCTAACTTAATATCATTATATAAATTCTTAAGCCTAATTTTTTCTTTCTCACTAAGTACTGTAAAAAGATTTTCATCACTACTAGAATTTCTTATCATACTTTAATTTCTTTTCCTTACTCTCACACTTAATAAATAAGCCATCACTAAACCTAAAATCAACTAAACTATAACCACTCTTCTTACAATAATCATATAAATAACAAAGAGTCGTTTCATTAACATACTTATAAAGCATCATATCTTTTCTAATAACTATTCCATTCTCAAAACCATTTATTAAACGGTAGAAAAGTTCCTCAGCAACACTTTTGCTTGCACTTTTAAAATCACTTACCATAAATATATACTTATTAAAAGTATAAGGCACATTTTTATAATCCTCTTTCTTTGGAAGCATAAGTGGATAAATACTTAAAATAATTTTCCCTTCATCTTTCTTATTAATATAAGTTAAAGAGTATCCATTTAATAAAAGATTAAGACTTAATCTATCAACAAGTTTCTTATTAATCATATTAAAAGTCCCATCTTCTCTAGTAAGCACTAATTCATTATTAGACATTAACTTATTAGTAAAATAACAAACTATCTCTTTATCTTTTAAATTCTTATAATAATTACTTATAATTTCTTTCTTATTCATAATTTCTCCCCCTACTTTAGTGTAAGCGTGTTACCTCTAGGATACCACACCATACCCACTTCTTCAAGCATTCTTATTCTTTCATCAGAAAGTTTAGGACGTTTTCCTCTATAACTCATTCTCTGAGAGTTTATCCATTGCCCTAATTTAATAGTTTCATTATTAATAGTAACTTCATATCTACTTGGAACATTTAAATTTCCATACTCTTCAAAATACATTTCACATACTCTATAATACTTCATAAAACTCAAATCAGATGCACTCTTAACACTAGTTTCATTAACTAAATCAAAAAGTGATACAATTAACTTCTTTCTCACATCATCTAAATCATTAGAAGTTAAAAATTTTCTTTGAGTACTAATCCAATTATTTAACAAAATAGGTTTATCCTCTACACTAACTAAATAATTCTCAGGCACCACTAAATTATTATGCTCTTTAAAATATTTAAGCGCTTCATTATATATAAGTAACCATCTTTTATCATAAGTTAATCTTTTAACACCTGTCCAATTTATATTAATTTTTTCTAAAAGACTAATTCTTTCATTAGAAAGCTTACCCATCCTATAAAAATTCCTTTGATTCTTAATCCATTCTCCTAGTTTTATATCTACTCCATCAATATTAATCATATATAAAGTAGGTATAAAAAGGTCACCATTCTCTTCATAGTATTCTTTTGCTAAATCATACATAAACTTCCAAGAATACACAGAGTTTCTATTTCTAACACTCCAAACCATACCTATTTTATTTAAAAGTTCTACTCTCTCTTCTTTTAAATTTCCTTCATAATTCATTTGTCTTTGAAGTACAATCCAGTTTCCTAAAGCTTGCCCATTATAAGTATACTTTTGTGCTACATTTAGGTTCCCATTTTCGTTATAATATTTAACAGCTTCTTTATACATAGTATACCAGTTAATATCATTTCTTATACTTGCACTATTACCCCAAATCATACCTATTTTATTAAGCATATCTATTCTCTCTTCAGAAAGTTTTCCTTTCTTATATTTAACTCTTTGATCTATAATCCAATGCCCTAATTTAATATCATTTACTTCATACCTAGAACGTATAAGTAAATTACCATTCTCTTCATAATATTTAACAGCCTCATTATATATATGAAGCCACTTCTCTTCATTAGTCATAAAACCCTCCTATTTTTTCTTTAAACTTTTACTTCCACCAAAATAAACACCAATCTCTCGAAGTTTACTAATCCTTTCATTAGAAAGCTTTCCATTATTATATAAATATCTTTGACGAATAAGCCAGCTATCTAAATTAACACCATCTACAGTATAATTATGAGGCACAAATAAATCCCCATTAGTATCATAATAAGCCTTTAAAAGTTCATACTTTCTAATCCATTCTTTTTCTTTTATACTAGAAAACTCCCATATCATACCTACTTCTTCAAGCATTTTTATTTTCTCATCAGATAATTTAGCTCTTTTACCTTTATAACTCATTCTTTGTAAATTTATCCATTGCCCTAGTTTAATAACTTCTCCATTAATAGTCACTTCATAATTAAATGGTACAGATAAATTTCCATACTCTATATAATACTCCTTACACAAAGAATAATACTTCATAAATTTTAATTCATAAACAGAGGTTATATCAGATAAATTCATAAGTTTTACAAAAAGTTCTTTCTTATCCTCATTAAGTTTACCACTATTTAAATAATTTTTCTGACTAATAATCCACTTCTTAAGTAAATAATTAATACCATTTATAGTAACAATATAATCATTAGGTATAACTAAATTACCATTTTCATTATAATACTTAAGTGCTTCTTTATACATTATTAACCATTTTCTATCTAAAACGCTTTCTTTAACATCACTCCACTTTATTCCTATATCTTCTAAAAGTAGAGTTCTACTGGGTGGTAGTTTTCCTTTTTTATAAAAGTTTCTCTGATTATGTAGCCAAATACCTAATTTATAAGTTTTTCCATCAGAGTTAACTTCATAAAAATGCGGAATTAAAAGGTTACCATTTTTCTGATAATACTCTTTAGCCAAATCATACATTCTATTCCATTTCAATAAACTTCTACTTTCTACATCATCTTCCAATTTTTCTTCCAAAGGGTATTTATTATGAAATTTCCATACCATTTTAATATCTTCTAAAAGTAGAATTCTCTCTTTAGAAAGCTTACCACTTTTATATCTTCTTCTTTGAGTATTTATCCACATTCCAAGATTAATCTTTTTTCCATCTATGTTATATACAACATAATCTTGAGGAATCAAAAGATCTCCATTCTTCTCATAATACTCTTTTGCTAAATTATAAATATATAACCACGATTCTTCCCTATTCATGTTATCCCCCATAAAGTACGTATTATAGTAACATATTTTATACCAAAATGCAATAAAAAAAGAAGATTAACTTCTAATTTAAAGCAGCTAATAACTCTGCTTTTTTCATAGTAGTATAACCTTCAATTCCTTTTTCTTTAGCTAATGCTTTTAATTCAGCAACTGTTTTACTATTTAAATCATTATCATTTTTACTTTCAGCCTTAACTTCAGCCTTAGTTTCTTTTACTATAGGATTTTCTAAACCTTTTTTAGCAACTTCAACTAATTTAGCAAATTCATTCATATCAGCTATAGCTATTTCACTAAGCATCTTTCTATTAATTTCAACTCCAGCTTTATTAAGTCCATCTATAAACTTAGAATAACTTATATTATTTATTCTGCAAGCAGCATTAATTCTAGTTATCCATAATTTTCTAAAGTTACCTTTATTTTTCTTTCTATCATTAAAACTATATCTTCCACTGTGCATTAATTGTTCATGAGCTGATTTAAATAATCTATGCTTACTTCCAAAATATCCTTTAGCTCTGTTTAAAACTTTCTTTCTTCTAGCTCTTGCTACAGTTCCACCTTTAACTCTTGTCATTTATATTACCCCCTTAATGCTTTCTTATATCTGTTAGTATCTGCACTACTTAAAACAGATCCTTTTCTATGGTCTCTATTAAAACTTGTTGGTTTTTTACCAGTTTTATGATTTGCACCTGGTTTACCTATTTTAGTACTTCCTCCAGGTCTTACAGTTACTTTCTTAGCTATTCCCTTATGTGTTTTTTGTTTTGGCATAATTTCTCCTTCTTTCTTTACTTTTTTGGTGTTAGAACTAAACTTACTGTTCTTCCTTCTAATTTTGGTTCTTCTTGAATACTAGCTACATCATCAAGTCTTTCAGCAAACTTAACTATTACATCACGTCCAAGTTCTGGATGTGCAAGTTGTCTACCTTTAAACCTAACTGACACTTTAACTTTATGACCTTTAACTATATATGCTTTTGCATTCTTAAGCTTAGTCTCAAAATCGTGTGTATCAATTGTAACAGACAATCTGTATTCCTTAAGTTCTAGATTTTGCTCTCTTTGCTTTTTCTTAGCATCCTTTTCTCTCTTCATCTTTTCATACTTAAACTTATTATAGTCTATGACTTTACAAACAGGCATACCATCCGAACTCATTAACACTAAATCAAGTCCAGCATAATTTGCAAGAGTAAGAGCATCCTCTCTCTTCTTAATTCCTAATTTCTCTCCATTAGGACCAATAACCATAACTTCCTCAAATTTAATTTGTTCATTAATTAGAACATTATCATTTTGTTTAGCTATCGTAAACACCTCCAAATATAAACAGAAAAGTGAATACAATTGTATCCACTTTAAAACACTAAAAAGATTATCTTTTAAGCTTTCAGCCTACTTACCTATTATAAGTCAGGCGAGTGTGGACACACTTCTTTCTCTCTTCACGTATTAGATTATATAATATATTTTATGAAAAATCAAGCAAAATATTAATAAATCGTAATAGGTACCATATTTAGTACTAACATCCGCCATTTTCGACGATTTCGTATGGATTTGAGGCTGACCCGTCTCCACTTTTCCATTGAACGCAAGACTTTAGGCTTGTGACTGGGCGAACACCATAAGTTCCATTAATACCAGGAATATTCAATTGACCTGGGTGGGCTGAACCAATTGCAGTCCAAGCAAAAACACTCCTTTCTGTATCTACATTATAACTACTTGATGAAGTCATTGTCCACCAGTATAAAGTACCAATTATACTCGTTCCATCTATTGAATTATTATAATACCAAGTATAAGGTAAACTTAAATTGGTATTATCCTTGCCACCAGCAAATACTAATTCATCTGCCGTCATAAGTGCTATTGGATATTTCAGTTTAGCTTCTCCATTATTTACCGAAAATGCATCTTTAATATTTGCACAATCATATGTCGGTGTTTTATTTGTACGTAATCTTTCGTAGGATTCAAATTGAAAACTTGATATTGTTGAATAAGTATTCCCACTTGCAAGTTTTCTATCATTACAATATACAGCATCATTACTCAAATAATTTGTATATGTTATTAAATTATTTTCATACCAATTATCTATAAAAACCTTGATTGTACTATCATTTGTATTTGCTCTTATACCATCTAAAGTTGAATCATCATCTCCATACATATATCCTGCATACTTTGGGCTATCAGAATTTAAATTAAATGTACCCCTTCCTATATGTCCTTCTGTTGTATCAGGATTAGTTCCTGAATATAAAAGTCTTATACTTCCATCTGCGTTAGTTCTTATTATTCTCCAATAAAATCCAGCAAACTTAACCCAGTTATTTTTAGCATTGCCTGAAAAATAATAAACATTTTGATCAACACCTTCAGCTATACTCTCTGTACTCATATATAGAATTCCTATATTAGTTTCATTAAAAGTAATTGAAAAATCAGTTCTCTCAAGTCTAGTCGGATTGTCCTCAGACAATCGCTCAGCTAAAGTTGGAATTATATATTCATCAACTATTATTTGCCCACTTAAAGTTTTACCCATATCATCTATTTGATTATCATCACTATTATTGTAAGTAAATAAAACCGTATATGTTTGTGATGTGTTTCCTGATATCGTTATATTTGTTGCTATTATTTTATTGTTAGCAGTACTAGATTTAGGTATGTCCTTAAAGTCTGTCATATTGTATCCGCCATCTGTGCTTGTTATCTTATATTGTAAGTTGCCTGTTGTTACAAAAGTGTTTATTAAATCTTTAATGACAATGTTATAAGTATAATCTTTGTCTCCTTCATTTTTGACAATAAATGTGCTTGTCTTACTCCAACCAGGAGATATATTTTCTCCACTTAAGTTATTACTTTCTGTAAATGTTATTTTTAAGTTTTTACTTTTTAATATTATACTTTTTCCTTCACCTTCAATATTTGCAAGAAAATATGCAAATGTAACAGTTATTCCTATTATTAAAATGCAACCTAAAACTATTAATATTTCTCCTTTATATTTTTTCATTTAAAACACTTCTTTCTTTTTGTAACACTAAAAAAATGATAGAACCATTCTATCACTTTAAAGCATATGAAAAACAACTAGGGTTTATTTTACTTAGAATTTGCCTCCCTCCAAATGCAATATTTTGTACTAGGTTGTTGTTTTTCATATCTATCACTCGTCTTTATTTCTTGAAGATTTGCGAATTATTTTGTACGTTAGAATTGCGAATAAAAATGCACAAATTCATATATCTTCTATAGTTAAAATAATATCATAGTTTTCTTGTTCCCGCAAGGGGTTAGTCTCTAATTTTTAAATGTGTTTCTCTAAGTTGTTGCTCAGTTACTTCAGTTGGACCACCCATTAGTAAATCTTGACCACTTACATTTGGTGGGAATATTTGAACTTCTCTTAAGTTTTCTTCTCCAGTTAAAAGCATTATGATTCTGTCTATACCAGGAGCCATTCCAGCGTGAGGTGGAGCCCCATATTGAAATGCAGTGTATAAGCTCTTAAATTTAGTTTTAACTACTTCTTCATCATATCCAGCAATTTCAAATGCTTTTTTCATAATTTCTATGCTATGGTTTCTTACAGCACCACTAGCCATTTCACAACCATTACATACAAAGTCATATTGATATGCAACTATACTACCAGGGTCAGCACTGTTTAAAGCTTCTATTCCTCCCTGTGGCATACTAAATGGATTGTGTGCAAAATCCCATTTATTATCTTCTTCATTCCATTCATAGAAAGGAAAATCATTTACTATACAAAATTCAAATCTATCTTTATCTATTAAGTCTAATTCTTCTCCTAATTTAGTTCTAATAAGTCCTGCATATTTTTCACATTTTTTCTTATCACTAATAATGAATAAAACATCTTTTGGTTTAAGTTCAAGTTCACTTATTAAAGCACTTACTTCTTCTTCACTCAAGTATTTAGATAAACTTCCCTTTAAGTTTAAATCCTCTTCTACTTTTAAGTAAGAAAGACCAGCCATACCAATTGTTTTAGCATATTCTTCCATTGATTTAAACCAAGAGTTAGATTTTTCTATATCGCTTACCTTAATACCTCTTACTATACTATTTTTAAATGGTTCAAAACTAGTATTTTTAAAGATATTTGTTAATTCAGAAATAATTAATGAATTTCTTAAATCTGGTTTATCACTACCATACATTAACATAGCATCTTTATAAGCAATTCTTCTAAATGGATATGGGCTTACATATTTATCACTAAATGTTGTAAATATATCATAGAATATTTTTTCTCCTACTTTATATACATCTTCTTCAGTTACAAAACTCATTTCTAAGTCTAGCTGATAAAATTCTAGTGTTCTATCTGCCCTGCAGTCTTCATCTCTAAAACAAGGTGCTATTTGGAAATATCTATTAAATCCACTAACCATTAAAAGTTGTTTGTAAATTTGAGGTGCTTGAGGAAGTGCATAAAACTTTCCTTTATATTTTCTACTAGGAACTATAAAGTCTCTTGCTCCTTCAGGACTACTTGTTGTAATAATTGGTGTGGATATTTCAGTAAAGTCCATACTTTTCATAAGTCCTCTAATATGGTCTATAACTTTAAATCTAAATGCCATATTATCGTGAACTTTAGGATTTCTAAGGTCTAAATATCTATATTTAAGTCTAGTTTCTTCACTAGCTTCTTCTTTACTTCTACTTATTTCAAATGGTAAAACATTAAGTGCTTCTCCAAGAACTTCTACACTTTTAGGTGTAAGTTCTACTTTACCAGTTTTCATATTTTCATTAACCATATTTGGTTCACGAAGTTTTACATCTCCAACTATACTAACTGTACTTTCTCTATTAATATTTTCAAATAAACTAGCGTCTTCAGTTGTAATTTGTAATATACCAGTTTCATCTCTAAGTGTTACAAAAGTAAGTCCACCTAACTTTCTAATACTATTTATCCAACCACAAACTCTAACTTCTTTTCCAGCATAAGTTTCATCAACTAAGCCAGTATACACATTTCTGTATATATTATCTACTTTTTCCATATTCTCCTCCTAAAATAAAAATCTATAAATCTAAGGACTTACATATGTAAGCGGTGCCACCTTAGTTTATAGATTAACTATACTCTTAAATCCTTAACGCAGATATACGATTATTTTTTTACATTTTGTGTCTTCATAAATACTTTATTATTAACTTTCAGCATACGTTAACTCTCTATAAATAAATATACTTATTACTCCTCAAAACAAATAATATACTTAAATTATAATCTTTCACTTCTTTCTATCAAAATTGTTCTGTTTTTCCCCTTTTAATGGATATATGTCGTTTTAAAGTGTAAAAAATGTTAGTCGGGGAATAATGATTGAAGATAATTTCTACCTTTGCCACGCACGTTGGTGCATAACCGACCTAAACAATTCGGTGAAAAGATTGTTTCTATAGCAAAGATAAATTATAAAATAAAACTAAACAGAAGCTTATGTCACAAATCGTTGGACATATATCACAAGTAATCGGACCGGTAGTCGATGTGTATTTCGAAGGCAAAGATATCGATACCGACCTTCTTCTTCCTAGTATTCACGACGCTTTG
>OHFM01000902.1_pt1 | contig 10697 bp, 7 predicted proteins | sample 1567511 | NCBI WGS metagenome assembly OHFM01 (sample SAMEA3879571, study PRJEB24766) | human gut metagenome | biome: human-associated habitat; feature: feces | place: USA | collected 1985/1987
TTCTTTATGGACTTCATCATCATGAGTTCTTAAAGAAAAATATTCATACTACATTGCATGTTGATTCTTCTAAGGTAGAATGTACACATTTCTTATGTAAAGAACCATATTTCAATACAGAAAAGAAACAGATTATATTTGTAGAAAGCTATGAAGATATTCTTTATTATGCTGAAAAACTGAATGTCAATTTTGTGATTCATCAATTTATGAATCATGCTTCTCAGTATCGCATCATGCATGAGTTTAATAAAAAGGGTGGCCTTTTGATCGTATCTGATATGGCTTCACGCTATTTATCTTTGCATTGTGACACAGTGATTCATCTAGGAACGACTCATATAGACCAATATATGTCTCATTTATCCCGTGTTTTAGGTGTGAAGCATTCTTATATCTATGATACAAAGTTCACTAAGAAACAGCTTGAAGGAGTCGTTATTACTATTTCAAAAGAGGATTATGATACAAAACATCATCTTCTTTATGAAACAATAACTAAAAATCCAGACATGCTTCAAACATTACAAACTGATCAATTAATTACGATTATCCATCATTTAGCCCTATAGGAGAAAAATGTTGTTATTTTTTTAACAATAATAATTCCCTTATATAGGGCTTTTTTTAAATGTGTAATCAATTACAGAAAAGAAAGCGTTTGCAAGTAAGCCCTTACAAGTGTATAATGAAATAAGTGAAAAGACATAAGGAGGATTTAGTAGTTATGAAAAAATATGTTTACTTATTTAGCGAAGGTAACAAGGATATGCGTAATCTCCTTGGTGGTAAAGGTGCCAACCTTGCTGAAATGACAAACATCGGTCTTCCTGTTCCTCAGGGCTTCACAATCACCACCGAGGCCTGCACCCAGTACTATGAGGACGGCCGCGAGATCAATCCCGAGATCATGGCAGAAATCAACGAGTACATCGTCAAGATGGAAGGCATCACCGGCAAGAAGTTCGGCGATAAGGAGAATCCGCTTCTCGTTTCCGTGCGTTCCGGCGCCCGCGCTTCCATGCCCGGCATGATGGACACTATTCTTAACCTCGGTCTTAACGAGGAGGTTGTTGAGGCTATCGCAGAGAAGTCCGGCAATCCCCGTTGGGCTTGGGACTGCTACAGAAGATTTATCCAGATGTATTCCGACGTCGTTATGGAAGTCGGTAAGAAGTATTTCGAGCAGCTCATCGACGCTATGAAGGCGAAGAAGGGCGTTACCCAGGACGTTGAGCTCACCGCCGACGACCTCAAGGAGCTCGCTGCTCAGTTCAAGGCTGAGTACAAAGCAAAGATAGGCGAAGATTTCCCGAGCGATCCCAAGGAGCAGCTCATGGGCGCTATCAAGGCTGTTTTCCGTTCGTGGGACAACCCCCGCGCAAACGTCTATCGCCGCGACAACGATATCCCCTATTCGTGGGGTACTGCCGTTAACGTCCAGTCCATGGCGTTCGGCAACATGGGCGATGACTGCGGCACCGGCGTTGCGTTCACCCGCGACCCCGCAACCGGCGCCAAGGGCCTCTTCGGTGAGTTCCTCACCAACGCACAGGGCGAGGACGTCGTCGCAGGCGTACGTACTCCCATGAAGATAGCCGAGATGGAGCAGAAGTTCCCCGAGGCTTTCGATGAGTTCAAGAAGGTTTGCAAGATCCTTGAGGATCATTACAGAGATATGCAGGACATGGAGTTCACCGTCGAGCACGGCAAGCTCTTCATGCTCCAGACCCGTAACGGCAAGAGAACCGCTCAGGCTGCTCTCAAGATTGCCTGCGACCTCGTTGACGAGGGCATGAGAACCGAGGAAGAGGCCGTTCTTATGATCGAGCCCAGAAACCTCGACACCCTTCTCCATCCCCAGTTCGACGCAAAGGCACTCAAGGCCGCTACTCCTATCGGCAAGGGTCTCGGCGCTTCCCCCGGCGCAGCTTGCGGCAAGATAGTCTTCACCGCCGACGACGCCGAGGCTTGGAAGGCAAGAGGCGAGAAGGTCGTCCTTGTCCGTCTTGAGACCTCTCCCGAGGACATCACCGGCATGAAGGCCTCTCAGGGTATCCTGACTGTCCGCGGCGGTATGACCTCCCACGCAGCCGTTGTTGCCCGCGGCATGGGCACCTGCTGCGTCTCCGGCTGCTCCGAGATAATCATGGACGAGGAGAACAAGAAGTTCACCCTCTCCGGCAAGACCTTCCATGAGGGCGATTTCATCTCCATCGACGGCTCCACCGGCAACATCTATGACGGCATCATCCCGACTGTTGACGCTTCCATCGCAGGCGAGTTCGGCAGAATCATGGGCTGGGCCGACAAATACAGAACCCTTCAGGTTCGCACCAACGCAGACACCCCGCGCGACGCAGCCAAGGCTGTTGAGCTCGGCGCAGAGGGCATCGGCCTTTGCCGTACAGAGCATATGTTCTTCGAGGCTGACAGAATCGCCGCCTTCCGCGAGATGATCTGCTCCGACACTGTTGAAGAGAGAGAAGAGGCTCTTGAGAAGATTCTTCCCTATCAGCAGGGCGACTTCGAGAAGCTCTATGAGACCCTTGAGGGCAAGCCGGTAACCATCCGCTTCCTTGATCCGCCTCTCCATGAGTTTGTTCCCACCGAGGAGGCTGACATCAAGGCTCTTGCGGCTGCGAAGCACAAGTCCGTTGATGAGATCAAGGCTATCATCGCTTCTCTCCACGAGTTCAACCCGATGATGGGTCACCGCGGCTGCCGTCTGACCGTTACTTATCCCGAGATCGCTAAGATGCAGACTGCTGCTGTAATCAAGGCTGCTATCAACGTTAAGAAGAATCATCCTGAGTGGAACGTTGAGCCCGAGATCATGATCCCGCTGGTCGGCGAAGTTAAGGAGTTCAAGTTCGTTAAGAAGATCGTAGTTGAAACTGCTGACGCTCTCATCGCTGAGGCCGGTTCTGACCTCAAGTACGAAGTTGGTACTATGATCGAGATCCCGAGAGCTGCTCTGACTGCTGACGAGATCGCTGCTGAGGCTGACTTCTTCTGCTTCGGTACTAACGACCTGACCCAGATGACCTTCGGCTTCTCGAGAGATGACGCTGGCAAGTTCCTCGGAGCTTACTACGACGCTAAGATCTACGAGAACGATCCGTTTGCTAAGCTGGACACCACCGGCGTTGGCAAGCTGATGAAGATGGCTCTCGACCTCGGCAAGCCCGTAAACGCTAAGCTGCATTGCGGTATCTGCGGTGAGCACGGCGGAGATCCTTCTTCCGTAGAGTTCTGCAACAAGATCGGTCTTGACTATGTATCTTGCTCGCCTTTCCGCGTGCCGATTGCAAGACTGGCTGCTGCTCAGGCTGCTATCTCCCAGAGATGATCTGATTCAGATAAAACTGAATAAATAAATTTCCCGCTCACGGTTTGCGCCGTGGGCGGGATTTTTTTTGTTGACAGACATGAAGAAATGTGATATAATGTAAAAAAAGAACAATCATGAAAGGAGCAGACACGATGATGGATTGGAATGGCAATGGCAGAAAAGACTCGGGCGACAAAATAATAGGATACGAGATATACAAAGATATATCAAGATCCAAACATAGCGGCAAGCCAAAGATCAAGGTGGACATCACAAAGCCCGTGAAGCCTTGGAAAGTGCTTATGCAGGTAATATTTCTTTTCGCAGGACTCGCGATGCTCTACCCTATTATAAAGATCGAGTCAGATGGCGAGCGCATCATACTGATGATAGTACAAATACTTTTATTTCTAGTAAGCCGAGAATTTGGAAAAGATAAGGACTAAAAAGACAGCCGACCGCGTTTGCAGCCGACTGCCCTTTTATATGTATGAGGTTTAAGCTTTTTCGAGTTTCCAGCTCTGATTTTCGGTCTGGAGATCGACCATGTGTGCGAAAATTCCGCCCTCAGCAAGCAGCTTTTCGGGGCTTCCCTGCTCCGCGACGCTGCCGTCTTTCAGAACAACGATCTTATCCGCGCCCGAAACTGTACGCATACGGTGTGCGATTATCAGCACGGTCTTGTTCTTGATGAGCCGCGAAAGCGCCGTTTGGATAGCCGTTTCGTTCTCAACGTCAAGGCTGGCGGTCGCTTCGTCCAGCAGGATTATCGGAGCGTCTTTCAAAAATGCACGTGCGATAGAGATACGCTGGCGCTCGCCGCCAGAAAGCTCGCAGCCGTTTTCGCCGATGTTGGTCTGCCATTTATCGGGCAGCTTCTCAACGAAGTCCGCAACGTTCGCCATCTTTGCCGCCGCAATTACCTCCTCATCAGCAGCGCCCTTTTTGCCGAGGCGGATATTCTCCATGACGGTGTTGTCGAAAAGCGTGACATCCTGGAAAACTATGGAGTAGAGCGACATGAGCGTTTCGGGGTCGGCCTTGGAAATATCCATGCCGCCGACGGTGATCTTGCCCTTGCTGATGTCCCAAAAACGCGCCGCCAGACGAGAAATCGTGGTCTTGCCGCCGCCAGATGGGCCGACAAGCGCGGTGATCTTGCCCTGCTCGGCAGTGAACGAAACGTCATTCAGCACAGTTTCGCCGCCATCATAGGCAAATCCAACGTGGTCGAACTTGATGTCGCAGCCTTTATTTGTAAGCTTGTCGCTGCCCGACTGAACTTCGGTGTCCATGATCTCGTTCATGCGCTCGATGTTGGTGCTCGTCGAGATTATCGCCGCGAGATTCTGAAGCGAGCCTTCGAGCGGGTCGTACAGGCGCGAAACTACCAGCAGAAACATGAAAAACGTGAGAATGTCGAGCTTGCCGCTTATAAGTTGGTACGAGCCGACAAGCGCGGTGGTCGCGATGCCGAGGCGCAGGACGAGATTTGCTGTCATCACGAACGAAGCCGTGCCCAGCTCGGTGATGATAAGGCGGCTCTCGTAACCGCGAATTTTGGCAATCAGCGTATCGAGGCAGCGCTTTTCGGCGTTGTTTGAACGCAGGTCGTTCATCGCTTCCATGCACTCCTGAATTCCGTCCTCGCAGGCGATCTTTGCGCCCATCGACTTATTCGCAAGACTTTTCTGCACGCGCGAAGCCATGCCGACGATCAGGAAAGCGACGGGCAGAACCCATATCGCCGCTATCGCCATCTGCCAGTTGAAGAAAAGCAACGAGATCGCGATGATAACTGTCGAGATCATCGCGCCGGCGAGCGGGCAAACGAAGTGTGACTGCGCCGTTTCGAGCATCGCGCAATCGCCCATTATCGACGAGGTGAGGTCGGCGAGGTCTTTTTTGCCGAAGAATGAGAGGGGTATCAGGCGAAGTCTTTCCGCCAGCGTGATGCGGCGCACGCCAGTTTCAACGTAGGTCGCTAGGAAGGTGCTGTTGTACTGTAAAATCGTGGCAACGATTATGACCGCCGCGCAGGCAAGGCTACCGATGACGTAAAATGGTATGCGGGCGGACGTGAGATTGTCGTCAAGCATATCTTTTACTAAATTGTAAAGCATAGCCACGGGCAGCATGAACGAAATGTTCTGGAACGCGCTCAAAAGGCTGCCTTTTATTGTGTCCATCGCGCCTTTTCGCGAAAGCGCAAATCTTCTTTGTAATTTTTCGATCATAACGCTTCAGCCTCCTTTTCAACTTTCCATTCGACCGAACGCTGGTATTCGTGCCACATATTAGCGAATGTGCCGCCGTTCTTTAAAAGTTCGTCAAACGTGCCATTCTCCGCAAGCTTTCCCTCGCGCAGAACGAAAATGCGGTCGGCGTTGACCACAGTCGAAAGCCTGTGCGCGATCATTATGACCGTCTTGCCGCGCGCCAGTTCATTGAAAGCCGCCTGAACCTTCGCTTCGTTATCGGGGTCGGCAAAAGCGGTAGCTTCGTCGAGAATGATTATCGGCGAATTTTTGAGCACCGCTCGCGCGATGGCAATACGCTGCACTTCCCCACCCGAGAGGTAAACGCCCTCGCTGCCGATCATGGTGTTTACGCCATTTGGAAATTTTTCTATTATATCCATGCACTGTGCAGCTTTGAGCGCCTGCATGACCTCAGCTTCGGTGGCGTTCGGCTTGCCCAGGCGCACATTATCGAGGATAGAAGCTTTTATCAGTTTGCTGTTTTGGAATACAAAGGAAACTGTGTTCATAAGTTCTTCTTTGCCGATGTCCTTAACGTCAACGCCGCCGACGAGCACTTTACCCTGCTGCGGGTCGAAAAATCTCGCGACGATGCTCGCAAGGGTAGATTTACCGCCGCCCGATGGGCCGACAAAAGCCGCCGTCTGACCTGTGGAAATTTTGAGCGAAATATCGGAAAGCGCATTTTTCGTGCCATCGTAGCTGAACGTTACGCCGCGCAGCTCAACGGAGTTGTCCGCAGGATAGCTCGGCTTGGCAGGATCAGTCAGCGACTCCATATTGAGCACGCTGTCGATACGGTCTATAGCGTCCTTTACCATCATTTCATTCTCATTCATGTACATTATTTTGGTAAGTACGACTGTGATTACAGGTGTGATTATGATGTAGAAAAGCATATCGAGCAGTAAATCGCCCGTGATATTGCCGTGCGAGAACCAAAATGCACCAATGATGAGGAACGCGAAAATACTGTTTATCGCAAGAGTGTAGAGTGTCATCGGGATGCGCATATTGAGCGTGTAGTCAGTCGTCCACTTTTCGTAGTTGTCGATCGTGCTCTTGAATTTTTTGAAGGAGAAAACCGACTGGCCGAACGTCTTGACAACGGGGATCCCGCGAACGTACTCGACCGCTTCATTCGACATTTCAGCAAGGGCGTTTTGGTACTCGGTCATGCTTTTTTGCAGGCTGGGGCCGGCCATCGAGCTCATCATGATGATGAAGCCGATCAAAACGGGCACAAGACTAAGGAGTCCGAGCCGCCAGTCGAAAATGAAATCCATCGCCAGCAGGCCGATTATGCTCGCGATTGCTTTCGCTTTGTCGGGCAGTTGGTGCGCGAGGTAACCCTCCGCCGCGCCCGAGGTCTCGCTGATAGTGCGGCGCAGTTTACCGCTGCCGAATTCCTCTATCTTGCCGAGCGGCAGCGTGGTGATATGCTTAGTCAGCGCGATTCGGATATTCGTAGCGATGCGAAACGCCGAAAGATGCGAACACATCAGTCCGCAAATGTACACAAAAATCGTCAGCACCGCGAAAAGCACCGCGAGCCAGCCGTAATGAGTGATGTTTTTTGCTTTATCGAAGTCGGGCGCTACGCTGATAACTTCATCTAGTATCTTCCATATGTACCAGAAAGGCAGCAACGAAATCAGCGCGCTCGCTGCCGAAAGCACCCACGAAATGTAGGTCAGCGGCTTGCGGTTGCCTGCATAGCTGAGCAGCCTTTGCAGATTTGATCGTTTTTTCAAACAAAAGACCTCCTTTATAATGTTAGCGTTGGCTAACCATAGACCAAAATCAAAGGGGCGCTCGCCCCTATTACGTACCCATCAGTTCGCGCCAGCCCGCCGTGTAAAAATTGTGCAGCTCTTTCAGATAGCGCTTTGATTTTTCGAGCGGCATTTCATGGATCGCCATTTCAAAATAAGCGTTCATCATGCCCGTCACCAAAATGTGCTCGAGCGTTGGGTCAATGTCCGGCACGCCGTAGCCCAGCTTTTGGAGTACAAGGTAATAATCGTGTGTCGCCTGAACCTCCAGCTCGACAAGCTCATCGCTCATCGAAGCAAACCGCGTACCCTCCGAACATTGCAGAAGCAGCAAAAATTCCTCGCGGTGGGTCGCCATGTAGTCGAGCACCTTGTCAAGGCACTTCTGCGAGATCGAACCCATTACCTCGGGCTGTTTTTCCATCGGCAGATTGGCAAATTCGCGCAGCGCCGCCTTGTACGAATCTATCACAAAATTGTACGCTTCGCTGACGAGCGCTTCAAACAGCTCCGCTTTACTGGAATAATATCCATAAAATGCACCCGTGGTAACGCCCGCAGTCTTTACAATATTTCTCAGCGACGCCGACTTGAAGCCTTTGCTGAGAAACTCCGCTTTCGCCGCGCTGTGGATAAGCTCCAGCGTGGTCATTTCGCCATCGTTCATTTCTAACTCCCTTTATAACGCTGTTATATAGCACTGTTATATTATACAATGAAAAAGCTCCCCAGTCAAGGGGAGCAGATGATTTTCATGATTTTGTACAAATTTCGGCGCATTTTTGCAGTAGTTTAGTATGAAACATACCTTTTGAAAAACGCGCACTCGTCGTCGTTGCAGATCTTCGCTTCGTCAAGGCGGCAGTTGACGTGGAAAACGTGACCGATCTCCTGCCGCTCGGAACTGCCGTATATCTTCATTTCGGCAGGCACGCCGCGGCTTTTGAGCAGATCATACATCGGCTTTGCGGCCGGCAGCAGGAAATCAGCATAGCTCGACATGACAAAAGATGGCGGGTAGTTCGGCGTGATATGGCTTACCGTATCGACCATTTGCAGCAGTTTTTCAGACGGTTCGCTGTCTATAATGCCCAGATATTCCAAAAAGACTTCATCTTTTCGTTCCAGCGCGAGCTTTTTGCCGTCGTAAGCGCCGCAATTCAGGCCAAGAGCAAGAACATGAATATCGGGAACGTCAAAATCAAAAAGCGCTGCAAAAGTCGGGTCGGTCAGCAGTGCGGCGTAGTGGCTGACAAGCTGCCCGCCCGCCGAGTCGCCGACCATGACCAGCCTATCCTTGTCGATCATATATTCCGCGCCGTGATTCGCGACAAACTGCATGGCGGCGTTTATGTCCTCGACCGCCGCGGGAAAGCGGTTTTCGGGCGCAAGGCGGTAGTTGATATTAACGACAGCAAAACCACGCAGCGCGAGCCGCATACAATAATGCTGATAGATCTCCTTATTTCCGTAGACCCAACCGCCGCCGTGAACATTGACGATCGTCGGCTGAAGCCCCTCGGCGTCATTGCGAACGTACACGTCAAGCATATTAGCCTGACCGTGAGGACCGTAAGAAATATCGTCAAATCGGCGAATCTCATCGGGCGTTGCAAGCCCCTTATCGCGTTCGCGGTCGCCGATTGCCCAATTCACGCGAATATCTCGAACTGTTTTACTTATCTGCATAGTGCACCTCCAAATCCGAAGCAACGAAGCTGCGGTTAACATTCACATTTTCTAGTTTTTGTTGTATATATCGTCTGTTTTTATCCATTTTTTCTTATTCATGGCTTTGTACAATTACTTACTATACTAAAAAATTCATTCCAACTTTATTTGGCCTATAAAATTTTCTTAAAAAACTATTCTTTAATCAATCTCTTCGACCAGTAACTCGAACCAGAACTTATTCACGTGTTCCGACATAAGCCTTTTCATTTTATCCGTAAATTCGGTATCACCCATTGAAAAATATCTATCTCTCTTATTTTCGCTTACGCAGGTTAAAAGCACATTAAAATCATGATCCTCGCCGTCTATGTATTCTTCCATAATATTTTTGCTGTTTGCATCTGTCGTTTTTATCATGAAAGAATAGCCGACCGAAAGTCCGTCATAATAATGTCTTATAACAATTGCGGAAATCGGTTCACTGATCTTATTTATCTCAGCGGTCACCCTAATTGATTCATTCTCGGCAAAATCGCATATTCTTTTCTTTATTTCCGCTTCGGTCTTAAAATTTATGTACATAAGATATTCTTTGCCGCCCTTAGTGACATGAACACTTTTCAAACTCCCAAGCCTATCATAAACAGTCGCCAACGAATCATCATCTTCCCGAGAAATATGAATGCTTGTCTTTGACCCGAATTCGGGAATGTAAAGAAAAATGTACTCGCTGAAAAGGCCTCCGCTTTTGTAAACAAGCCTTATACTATCCGTATTATTATGCCCGTGCTGAGATACAGAATATCTTCCGTATTTGAATTTTTTCGGAATAATAGATTTAGAATTACTATCCCAAATGCCTTTTAGCTCGATTGTATAGAAACGACGCAGGAATACTTGCGTCCTTCAAGGAGTTTCTGTGCAAGATAACGGAAAATTGGCAAGTTAGACGTACACAAAGCCGTTAGGCGGTAGTTGTGCGGTGTCGCCCTAAAGATCTGAATTACAAATTGATTACCAAGGTCTTAAACTTTGAATTCGTTTAACAAAAGTTCCGTCGTCAGGTGAAAACACAAATCTGAATCCGTTGAAATCATTTACAATTAATTCACCATCAATATAATTAATCATTACATACGGCGAAATAAACTTATATTCCGGACATACCCTTTCTTTATTCTGAATTCGCCAGATAATATTTCCTTCCATATCAACAGCATATACGTTGTCGATTTCATCAGATTTTGCAGACGCATCCAATTCATTTAATTGTACAATTATCCTATCATCAAATAAAACAAAAGAATAAATGTTATGTTCAAAATAAACGGCAGAGTTATTAAAATATAGATTATTCTGATTAATTTCTACTATAAAATCTTTATCTAAGTCTGATCTTTGAAAAGGCTTATTATTTTTTTCAATAATGTTACCTGCCATATCAACAGCATATAAATCTCCGATTTCTAGCTGTACAATTATCTTTTGTTTTAAAATTATTACAGACTTAACATTATAATCAAAGCAAACATCATAACTATTTATATGAATCCATTTTTCAGATATTATCATTCTTAATACCATACTATATTCCTCATTATGATAACAATCTTTCTTTGAAATAACGCCGATATTCCAGTATGTGATAAAGCA
>OHFM01000906.1_pt1 | contig 10686 bp, 6 predicted proteins | sample 1567511 | NCBI WGS metagenome assembly OHFM01 (sample SAMEA3879571, study PRJEB24766) | human gut metagenome | biome: human-associated habitat; feature: feces | place: USA | collected 1985/1987
TTCATCAGACCACTGGAAGCGCTCCAATAACTCGGCCTCCTCAATTACGATTGATTTTACAAGATTTGTTGGCGAATGAAACTGCTCCCAGTCTCTGTCCTATGTAAATTTTCTAATTCTATCTATCGTTTCCTGCTTCATAATTAAACTTACTCCTTTATTTTGCTGCTTCTAATAACGCTTTCTGAAGTTCTGGATCACAGGCATAAATATACATTCCATTAACTCCTCGTGTCATTAAGACTCTCACTTCATGCTGAATTAGTATTTCACCAAATTTCTGTTTTGTTCCATCAGATAATGTTCTATTTCGAATTGCCTTCTCATTACAACTTTCCAAAGGATCAAATATTACCTTTCCATTACGATATTTCACAGATGGTCCAAGAATAACTCCGGCATAATTAAGATCAAATCCTTGAATTGTAAATGTTGAACCAACTTCATTTATCGTTTGCGGTTGTTCAGCCCACGCTAATCCTTTAATAGCTCTTTTTTCTTTTCTTGTAAGTTCGGACTCCAACTCCCTATTCCAAGGCTTGTGCCATTTTCCAATCAGTACTTCCCAATACCTCATAAGCCTGTCCTCTGGTCTATGATTTGAGCTATATTCCCAATCATAAGTTGCAATCACCCTTGACAACATCGAATCACTTTCTTTTGCTTTTTTCTGAATCTCCACATCAAGCAATTCAGGCTTATCAAATACCTTGATGTCATATCCTCCAAATGTATCTGGAATTTTCTTTAAGCATCTCTCTTTTGTAAAGGAATCTATCCAATCCATTGTTGCAAAATCTACCTGCATACGAAGTTGCTTATATAATGCGATATGATTATTTTCCGCTTTTGCTTGGTTTCTGTACTTCTCAAGAATCTGAGATTCCCAAAACTGCTCTGTTGTGAGAATCTGATTTTCATCAAACATTACTACCGTCACACGAGCTCTATCTATAATGTCTCTCAACTGATTTTCACCTCGATATGACTGTTTGCCTTGTGTAAGAAGCAAATGCGCTTCATCAACAAATGCCACATCGATAGGATCATTTTCTGAATGATTATTGATAAAAGTCGTGGGTTTACTAACAACCTTCCCGTATTTTTCTGTCAGCCCAAGCTTCTCTGCTATTTGCTCATATACTATAATCTGTTCATCATGATTAACCAACAACTGGCATTTTAATTCTTTATTACTCTCCTCTGCCTGACAATATAATTCATAAAATGTACTACTAGTTAAAACAGTCTTTCCCGTTCCAGCTTCACCATCAATAAAAATCAGTTGCTTCGTTTCTTCTTTTTCAAGTGCCTCAGAAACTTTTTGGATAATAAGTTCCCTTGCCTCTTCCTGTTCTTTAGTTAGTTTATGAAGTGGTGACGCTTTATATATTGCTGAATCTTTTATTGCGCTTTCTGTCGGAAATAAATCTTTATTTTCTTTTCTGAGTCCTCTCCAAATTTTGCTGAATATTTCATCAAATTCTTCCATAGGGTAATAACTCGTTTGCGGATTATCTCTTAAATTATATACATGTTTCACACGCTCTACACTCATCATATAATGCATTAAGCGATTCTCTATGTCGAGCGTTAACGATTTATTGAAATGTTCATGACCTATAATAAAAAGACTTGCATTTTTTTTCAACAATTTGCTCTGCCATCCTGGCTGATTTAAAGCAGCATCATAATGCTGTCGTGTTCTCTTAAAAATATTATTTGTCTCCCCAACATATACCTCAAATGCTCCAGAATCCTGCCAATTATGAATATAAACTGTAGGAAAATTTTTAATAATTTTCTGTGTCTTTTTATCTTCCAGTAAAAGTATTTCTTTCTCAAAAAAATCCAATGCATTTCTGGTGTCTTCTATCTTTTTTATAATTGGCTGTGAAATGTTCATCCTATTTCCTTCTTCTTGCATTATATATAACTTAGCTAAATTTCTGATTTTCTTTTGGCAATCTTATTTTTATTGGCTTTCTATACTTTGTGAACTCCCCCTCCCTACTTTGTTGAAGAGAGGGAATACACACCTGATTTATTGTTCAAAAGCTAATCTTATTATAGCAGAAGATATAGTTTCAGTCGAATATCTCCTGTTATTTCTCCCGTTAGTATATCGACACATTTTCCAGTATCAGAGTCTTTAACAACTACATGAAATAAAAACTTCTATATTTTTTCATTCTATATAGAACTTCTATTTCCACTCCCCACCAATTTAAAGAAAACAGAACCCCGAAAAGATAATAAGTAGTAGATGTGATGTCGGAGCAAGCATAAGTTACATCTCCTCATGAGATGTAGCTTATGCGCAGCGATTATCTTCACATCTGTGCCTTAATTATTTCTTCCGGGGCGTCTGTTAGCCTAAGAATTATTAGTCAGCCTTAGGACCTGCCTCAGCGATATTCTTTGGCATGTTAGGATATTTCTTAGTAAAGTTATCCTGGAACATCTTAGCAAGCTTCTTAGCCTGTGCATCATAAGCAGCTTTATCTTCCCATGTGTCACGAGGGTTCATGATTTCAGAAGGTACGTTAGGACATGTCTGAGGAATGTCTACGTTAAATACTTCATCATGTTTGTACTCTACATCATCAAATGTTCCGTTTAATGCTGCCGTTACCATTGCACGAGTGTATTTTAACTTCATACGGCTTCCTACTCCGTAAGGACCGCCTGTCCATCCTGTGTTAACAAGATATACTTTAGTGTTGTATTTTTCAATTCTTTCTCCGAGCATGTTAGCGTATACGGATGGATCCATTGGCATGAATGGTTCACCGAATAATGTGGAGAATGTTGGCTGTGGTTCTGTGATTCCACGTTCTGTACCAGCAAGTTTGGATGTGAATCCTGTTACGAAGTGGTACATAGCTGCGTTCTCATCTAATCTGGAGATTGGAGGAAGTACACCGAATGCATCAGCAGTTAAGAAGATAACTACTTTAGGGATTCCGCCAACACCAGGAATCTGTGCGTTGGAAATATAATCAACTGGGTATCCTACACGAGTATTCTCTGTGAGAGATCCATCATCAAAGTCAAATTCGCGAGTTTCGTCATCCATGATAACGTTCTCTACAAGGCTTCCGAACTTGATAGCGTTGTAGATTTCTGGTTCGTTCTCAGCACTTAAGTTGATACATTTAGCGTAGCATCCACCTTCAAAGTTGAAGATTCCTCTGTCAGACCAGCCATGCTCGTCATCACCGATTAATTTACGGTTAGGGTCTGCAGAAAGAGTAGTCTTACCTGTTCCAGATAAACCGAAGAATACAGCTGTCTCATGAGTTTCTGGATCCATGTTAGCGGAGCAGTGCATTGGAAGTACACCTTCTTTTGGCATTAAGAAGTTCATTACAGAGAATACAGACTTCTTAATCTCTCCTGAGTACTGGGAACCACAGATAACTACCTGTTTCTGTTCGTAGTCAACGATGATAGCTGCTTCAGAATGAGTTCCGTCGATTTCTGGAATACATTTGAATCCAGGTGCAACGAAGATAGTGAAATCAGCTTCGCCATAGTTCTCTAATTCTTCTGCTGTAGGACGAATTAAGAGTTCATGAATGAAAAGGTTCTGGCTTGCTAATTCGTTAATGATACGGAACTTTCTTGTGCAGACAGGATCAGCACCAGCCATACCATCAAAGATGAAGATTTCTCTGTTCTGAAGGTAAGCGATTACTTTAGAACGAATTGCATTGAACTTCTCCTGAGTGATAGGAACGTTAACGCTTCCCCATGCAATGTCATCATGAACAGAAGGAGTATCAACGATAAATTTATCTTTAGGAGAACGTCCTGTATATTTACCTGTAGTTACAACGAGTGCACCAGTGTTAGAAAGCTTGCCCTCGCCTCTTCTTAAAGCTGCCTCTGTTAACTGTGCAGGTGTTAAATTGCGGTAAACTGCTTTAGGATTCACAATCCCAAGTTTTTCGATACCATATGTTTCCATAGTATTACCTCCTAAGTTGTATTTAAATTAAACTGTTGTACTTTTTATCGCGTACGTTGTCTATTGTACACTTTTTGTGTCGATTTTCCAATGAAAAAAGAATAAAAATCCCAAATAATGAAATTCCATTATTTTTTCAAACACGCTCTAGTATAACAATGCAGGATTGAAATGTCAATTATTCAAAACAAATAAAATGACCAATTATGAGTAAAAATATTAAAAATATTTAAAAAACGCGTGTATACAAGCAATATTTTTAAGGGACCTTGCTGAGAATTTCTGTTTCCTTTTCTATTTCCTGACTTAAAATTGCAAAATTGCAAGAACCAACATTCAGAACTGCTTCATGAAAATCAGAAATTTTAAATGATTTTCCAAGAGAGGCAGCCATCTCCTTTTCTAATTTGTTTAATTCATAATATCCAATACTGTAAGAAAGATAAGTGACCGGATTTTCAATAACGTATTGGTAAAGTTGTTTTGTAGCGGATTTATCAATTCCGTAAGTCTTTAAATAATCGGCCAGTGCATTTTCATCATAATTTTTATAATTCACATATAAATCGCTCAGAGAGGACAGGGAGAGTGAGAGCAGGTCATTATCCCGATATAGCTGGCGGAGCTGTGCCTGTGTTTTTTCATCGACATCTTTAAATTCTGTAAAATTATAGCTGTATAACTGGGCATAAGTCCCCCATCCTTCGTCATATCCGTCACAGTGAAGAAATGTACGGAGAGGGGAAGGATTCGTACTTAAAAAATAATTCGTCTGGTATAAATGTCCCGGATAGCCTTCATGGGCAAGTGTGGAAAACATTTCGTTGGACTCCACACGGTTGTTATTGATGTAAATAATATTTGCATCTTTACTGTCAATTGGAGGTACAAGATAAAATGCACAGGCGGAAGTGCCGGAAAGAGCGTTAGGAACATTTTTTAATTCATAAGAAATGTTCTTTATTTCCGGGAAATCCACAAGAGAATCGTCTTTTAACTGCTCCATGATTTCCTTTGGTTTTGAAAGTGTCGGAACCGCGCTGAGATATTCTGTATACAGGTCTTTATTTTGTGTTGTCAGGGAAGAAATATCTTTTATCGTATCTTTTAACTGTGTTTCCAAAGCTGTGATACATTCTTCCGGGGACATGTCTGTTCCGACATCGGACTGGAGAAGAAAACGATAGTAGTCCTGGCCATTTTCATATTCGCAGAGTCTCTCTTTTGTGCTGTTATCAGATGTAGTATGTTTGCTGCCTGTAGAGACCTGTAAAGCAGTTTTTAAATGCTCATATGCGGGAAATACTTTATTTGTAATGAGTAATCGGTTATTTGCGGTGTAGCTTGCTTTCTGATCTTCACTTAAAGTATCAAGGGAATCCAGACGTTCCTCAAAACTTTCAACGAGAAGATTATTTTCTTCGCTTGCATTTAAAAATTGGTTAATCTGGTCGATAGTATCAGAGATTACAAAATCAGGGCTTACAATATCTGCGTTACGGCGCTCTTCCTCAAAATCAAGAACCTGCGTAAAAAGTTCTGGAATTTGATTTACAAGTGATAAAATATCTTTTTCGTTGTCAAAACGATATTCGGAAAGAGTTACAGGAATATCCGAAGGTAATCCATCTGCACCGAAAGGAGAAGAATAAAGAATATATTTTTCACTCATAATAGTTTCATTTAGATAATCCTGAAAAATCTGCCAGGTAAGTTTCTGTTCTTTTGTCAGGCTGCTTGTTGGAAAAGTATAAAGTTCTTGAAGAAGTTGTTTTGAACGTTTGCAGTTTTTCTTTGCCGTATCCGAAGAAAGCTCTCCATAAGTGGGAGAGGGTTCCTTTTTAATACCGTAAGAAGACGGATCAGAGAGTTTAAAATGCAAAGTAATTGTGTTTTCGGTAGCGAATTCTTTAAAGCAGGAATCAAGAAACTGGTCAAATTTTTTCTGCTTTGAAGAATTATGTGCACTGGATTGTCCACAACCTGCTAAACTGACTCCGCAAATAAGGATAAGAAGTAGAAAAAACAAGTGGGTAAATAGTGCTTTAGACAATGGTCTGCGATGATTTTTCTTCATAGTCGGCCTCCTTTGATAGCATTTTTATATCGGAAGATAAAAAGTATTTGGTATTATACTATGAATTATACAGGAAAACTATTAGTTTTTCAGAAAAATAACCATAGACGAATATTCGGATTTATTCTATAATAATATGTACGCGCAAAATTACCCTGTAAATACAATTGCTGTATAAATCAGGGATAAAAGATTCTAAGGGTACATTAAGGAAAGTTGACGAACAGATAACAGACCTAATGACACAGGTTGCATAGGAGGTATAATAGATAAATGAGTAAGAAACCATATTACATTACAACTGCAATTGCTTACACATCCGGCAAACCTCATATTGGTAACACATATGAGATTGTTTTAGCAGATGCAATTGCAAGATTTAAGAGAAAAGAAGGCTATGATGTACGTTTCCAGACAGGAACAGATGAACATGGTCAGAAAATCGAGTTAAAGGCAGCAGAAGCTGGAATTTCTCCAAAGGAATTTGTTGATAACACAGCAGGAGAAATCAAGAGAATCTGGGATCTTATGAACACTTCTTATGACCGTTTTATCAGAACGACTGATGAAGATCACGAGAAACAGGTTCAGAAGATTTTTAAGAAATTATATGAACAGGGAGATATCTACAAAGGTGAATACGAAGGTTTATACTGTACACCTTGTGAATCTTTCTTCACAGAGAGCCAGTTAGTAGATGGTAAATGTCCTGACTGCGGACGTCCAGTACAACCTGCAAAAGAAGAAGCTTATTTCTTAAAATTAAGCAAATATGCAGACCGTCTGATCGAACACATCAATACACATCCTGAATTTATTCAGCCTGAATCCCGTAAGAATGAGATGATGAACAACTTCCTTCTGCCGGGTCTGCAGGATCTGTGTGTATCCCGTACTTCTTTCTCATGGGGTATTCCTGTAGACTTTGATCCAAAGCATGTTGTTTATGTATGGCTTGATGCATTAACAAACTATATCACAGGCCTTGGATATGACTGCGATGGTGAAAGTGGAGAATTATTTAAGAAATACTGGCCAGCAGACTTACATCTGATTGGTAAAGATATTATACGTTTCCATACAATTTACTGGCCAATCTTTTTAATGGCATTAGATCTTCCTCTTCCAAAACAGGTATTTGGACATCCTTGGTTATTACAGGGTGACGGCAAGATGAGTAAATCCAAAGGAAATGTAATTTACGCAGATGACCTCGTAGATTTATTCGGTGTAGATGCTGTTCGTTACTTTGTACTTCACGAGATGCCATTTGAGAACGATGGTGTAATCACATGGGATCTCTTAGTAGAACGTATGAATTCTGACCTTGCCAATACACTTGGAAACCTTGTAAACCGTACAATTTCCATGTCTAATAAATACTTTGGCGGAGTTGTAGCTAACAGTGGAGTGACAGATGGATTTGATAAGAATCTTATGGACGTAGCATTAGATACAAAGCATAAAGTAATAAAATGTATGTCTAAGCTCAGAGTTGCAGATGCGATGACAGAAATCTTTAACTTATTTAAACGTTGTAACAAGTACATTGATGAGACAATGCCATGGGCTTTAGCAAAAGATCCTGCAAAACAGGACAGACTTGCTACAGTTCTTTACAATTTAGTAGAAAGCATTACAATCGGTGCTTCTTTACTTTCTCCATTTATGCCAGAAACGGCAGAAAGAATTTTTGCACAGCTTAATTCTTCCGAAAGAACTATGGACGAACTTGAAATGTTCGGTCTTTACGAATCTGGAAAGAAAGTAACAGACAAGCCAGAAATCCTTTTTGCAAGACTTGATGCAAAAGAAGTACAGGCAAAAGTAGACGAGATGAATGCTTCAAGACAGGCTCCAGCTGAAGAAGAGAAAAAAGATGACGAACCAGTAATCGACATCGAACCAAAAGAAGAAATCACATTTGATGATTTCGAAAAAATGCAGTTCCAGGTTGGTGAAATCATTGCCTGCGAAGAAGTAAAGAAGTCTAAAAAGCTTCTCTGCTCCCAGGTTAAGATTGGCAGCCAGGTAAAACAGATTGTTTCCGGTATTAAGAAACATTATAGCGCAGAAGAAATGGTTGGTAAGAAGGTTATGGTTCTTGTAAACTTAAAACCTGCGAAATTAGCCGGTGTACTTTCTGAAGGTATGCTCTTATGCGCAGAGGACGAAAATGGGGAATTATCCCTGATGGTACCAGAGAAGAAGATGCCAGCAGGCGCAGAGATTTGTTAATTAAATTCTGAGTTGCCGCAGGCAGGGGAGACGCTCCCGAAGAGAGGCAATACCCTATATTTGTGACTTTCGTCGCTGCAGGTTGAATGTTCGCTTAGACGCTCGCATCCAACCCTTGGTCTAAGGCCACAGCTATAGGGTATCTTCTCTCTTCGGGAGCGTCTATTTTCCCTGTGGTAAACCAAGGATTAAAGAGGTATACTATGATTTTTGATACACATTCTCATTATAATGATAAACAGTTTGATGCAGATAGAGCGGTCGTTCTCGAATCGCTAAAAGATGCTGGCGTGACACAGGTTGTCAATGTCAGTGCAAGCTGGAAAGACCTGATGGATACCTTAGAACTTATTTCGAAAGTACCTTTTATGTACGGTGCAGCCGGAATTCATCCAGACCATGTTGGTGAATTTAATGAGGAACGGATGGAGCAGCTTCGGGAATATTGCCACAGGGATAAAATCGTGGCAGTCGGAGAGATTGGACTTGATTATCACTGGAATGTAGAGCCAAAAGAAGTACAGCAGGAGTGGTTTATCAGACAGCTTCATCTTGCAACAGAGGAAAAACTTCCTGTAATTATACATAGCAGAGACGCATCGCAGGATACATTTGACATTATGAAAAAGGAACACGCCGGAACGACAGGCGGTGTAATTCATTGCTTTTCCGGTTCTGCTGAAATGGCAAAAGAATATGTAAAAATGGGTTATTACATTGGTGTAGGAGGTGTCGTTACCTTTAAAAATTCCCGTGTGCTGAAGGAAGTTGTAAAGGCAATTCCATTAGAGTGTATTGTAGTAGAAACCGACTGCCCTTACCTTGCACCAGCACCACACAGAGGAAAGCGAAATAGCTCTGCATATCTGCCGCTGGTGATTGAAGAAATCGCAAGACTTAAGGAAATTACAGCGGAAGAAGTAGAAAATGTAACCTATGAAAATGCTCAGAGATTGTATGGGTTAATTCATTAGGAGAACAGAAGGACAGACGAACTCTGGAAGAGAAAGAATCCATATCTGTGACTTTCGTCGCGGCGTGTTGAATGTTCGCTTAGACGCTCGCATCCAACACTTGCTCCCAGGTCACAGATATGGATTCTTTCTCTTTTACATATTGTCCCTTTCTTGATTTCGTCTCTTGAATGAGATATCCATTTCATGTATTATTATCTTATTATAGAGAAACTAAGTAAAAATTTAAGGGGAAGACTTCAACATTGATTCCCCAAATATAAAATTGCTTTCAAAATCTTATGACAGCCCAAGGAGGTCTTATGGCGAATTTAGGAAACCCGCAGGAAACGATTGCAGTTTTACAGCGGTATGGATTTAATTTTCAGAAAAAATATGGACAGAACTTTTTGATTGATACGCATGTACTCGATAAAATTATTGGTGCAGCAGAGATTGGAAGGGATGATTTTGTTTTAGAAATCGGACCGGGAATTGGAACGATGACGCAGTATCTTGCGGAGGCGGCAAGGGAAGTTGTTGCGGTAGAGATTGATACAAAGCTGATTCCAATTCTGGAGGATACTTTAAAGGAATATGATAACGTTACAGTATTGAACGAAGATATTTTAAAGGTAGATATTCGCAAGATCGCAGAAGAAAAGAATGGTGGAAAACCAATTAAAGTCGTTGCGAACCTGCCTTACTATATTACAACACCAATTATTATGGGGTTATTTGAGAGTGAAGTACCACTGGACTCTATTACAGTTATGGTGCAGAAAGAAGTCGCTGACCGTATGCAGGTAGGCCCGGGAACAAAGGATTATGGTGCTCTTTCTTTAGCAGTACAGTATTATGCAGAACCATATATCGTGGCAAATGTACCGCCAAACTGCTTTATTCCAAGACCTGCGGTTGGTTCTGCAGTTATCCGTTTAACTCGTTATCAGGAAAAACCAGTTAAGGTAAATGATTCCGCATTTATGTTTAAGATTATTCGTGCTTCTTTTAATCAGAGAAGAAAAACGCTTGCCAACGGACTGAAAAATTCACCGGAACTGGACTATACAAAGGAAGAAATAGAAGCTGCGATCGAAGCGTTGGGGCGTGGAGCTTCTATCAGGGGTGAAGCACTGACCCTTGAAGAATTTGCGAAGCTGGCAGATCTGCTGTCAGAATGTCGTTTCTAAAATTTTCAGGCTGATGATTTCATAAAGATTTAATAGTCAGTTAATTGTATAAAAAGACTTATTTTAGTATAATAAAAAGGTCATACATGGAAAAGAGACAGAGAGAAGGAGGAATACGTACGTGGCAAAAGATATTAACAGCATATTTTTCGACATCACTTCTGAGATTGAAGAACTTGCACTCAAATGTGAGAAGAACAATGCGATTGAAAAAGAACTTTATACAAAGTATGAAGTAAAAAGAGGACTTCG
>OHFM01000910.1_pt1 | contig 10640 bp, 9 predicted proteins | sample 1567511 | NCBI WGS metagenome assembly OHFM01 (sample SAMEA3879571, study PRJEB24766) | human gut metagenome | biome: human-associated habitat; feature: feces | place: USA | collected 1985/1987
CAAGTAATCCGCCTGGAAATCGGAGCATTAGCAGCCTGGACACCTGCTAAGATTGCAAGCATTGAACCTTATACAGCTGTATACTACCCAAAAATCTTTGAGCAGAAAAATACTGAAATTCTTACCGTTTCACCAGAGCGTACCTTTTGGGGTTAAAGTGCTATGTAAATTTGTTATTAAATTGTGCGTGTCAGATAAACCTAAATTTGTTAATTAGAATTGCTCTCAAAGCAATAATTATCTTAACATTCCCCAAATACACTCCAGTAATGTTAGTGCAAGGATAATGTTAATAACTCCCCACTCATTATGTCCGTAGATTCTGACATATTCCTTTATAAGTTCTTTTACCTTGGTGCATTTTGGTACAACAAATGTTCCCAGGGACTGCTTATACTCAATCTCCTTTTTTCGCTTTTCGGCTTCTTTCAGCGTGGTATAGCCTTCCGACTTCTGGTGCTCCGTGCCATCTGCATCCATTTTGTGATTGTTCCGCTTGTAACTCCTGCAAGAACCGCTGCCTCTGATCGGGAAATATATTCTTTTGTCTCCATACTCTCCTGATTATCCTGCTTTACAGGCCCCGGTTCCTTCACAACCTGATATACACTCTGCGCATTCAGAAAATGCTGAAAACTTTTTTTACTTCCTACCGGAGCAATCATTGCCTTGTGCGGAACTGTTATATTCTGGTGTTTTCCCGGACAGTTGCTGCAATTATTTTCTGCAAGTTCAGAAATGCTGCTGCTCGGCATTCCGGCACTGAGGATTATTTCCATTTCCTTTGTGATGTCTGCAATTACGATTCTTTGCGGATACTTTTCCTCCGGGCTTGGAAATGGCATTATTAACCTGGTTGGTGCTGCCATCCGTCAGCTTATTTTACTGGTTCCATGCCTTTGGATTTTTATAAAAATCTCTGGCATTTCACATGGCTGGTATGCCTTCTGGATTGCAGAAATCATTGCATGTATTTACAGTTATTGTATGTCACATAAATTGCTAAAAACAATTTATTCAATCCTGCCGGAATACCGATACTTACAAAAAATTTAAATGGTCTATTGCTTAAAGCTTTAAAGATAAATCCGGATGTTTTTCTATCCACTTCTTCATGTCATTTCTCTTTCTTCCAGTTTTAATCTTTCATCAGTTCAAAAGAATGAAAGTCTACTGTCCCTTCTCCCTGAAATCTGAAGAATAATGCTCTTTTTCCTCTTGGGATGTTTAAGGCACTTTTATAAGTATGCATTTCTTTCTCTCTGTTACTCACTTCAATCTCTGCACAAATATTTTCAAAATCAGATTTGTCAGAAACCTGCATTGTTCCCTTTGCATTCCCCTGTATAGTAATTCCGATCTGATTTGCCTCTCCCATTTCGAAATATTTAAAACCAGCAACCGACCCATTCTTCATATTTGCAATGTACTGATCTCCATTATTTTCTCGATCTTTTCCACTCTGCGTGAAATAAGGATGATCTTTCAATTTTTGTTTCGGTGACTTTCCATCATATCGTCCTGTTCCATTTATCGACCACAAATTGCAAGCTATTCTTGCTTCATAAGATCCTATCCCTTTCAACGCTCCTTGATTTAAGCCACAGCTTGTAATTTCTGCCTGCTGAAAGCCTCCGTCATCTCTACGTTCCAGTTTTTCTGCACATGCCTGTCTTGCATAAGAACTACGATTTGTCTGTCGATGATAAAAGATATACCATTGATCTTCTATCTGAAGCATTCCTCCATGTGTATTTCCTAAATAATTAGAGGCATGTGTCTCATCTTCATTTCCATTCAAATAAAGATCACCAATATCTACCAGAACGCCTCCATAAGTAAATGGACCTTTAGGTGAATCTGCCATTGCGTAGCAAAGATCATGATTGTGTTCTGATGAATATACAAAACAATATTTTCCATCCACTTTTCGTATAGAACTTGCTTCAAAAAAAGCATGATCCTGAAAAGCACCCTTTTTTCCTTTTGTAGGAAATAGAAGTTCTGGGCCGGATTTGATTGTAATCATATCCTGTTCCAGTTCCAGAACAACTCCGCCTTCATTGGTCAGATTACGTCCTCTGGAAGCAACAGCCTGAACCTTAGTAGCAAATCCGGAATAAAGATATACTCGCTTATCATCGTCTACCAATATCCCCGGATCAAACGGAAATGGTTCCCCACTCTTTTTTCCCCATACATGTCCATCTTTAAAATGAACATGTCCGTAAAATTCGTACTTGCCTGCCGGAGTATCACAGACAGCAACTCCCATCTCACCCATGAAGTCAAAGGCATAATAGAGATAGTATCTTCCATCTGGTCCCTGTGTAACATCTGGTGCATACAAACAGCGAATTCCTAATTTATTAGAAGGATCCTGATTTTTTCTGTATATAACACCTTCATATCTCCAATCAGAAAGATCTGTCACAGGTGCAGACCAACAAACATAATCCTTCACACAGAAAATCGGTGCTCCAAAGGAATCATGAGAGCCATAGACATATACTCGATCACCAAACACATAGGGTTCTCCATCCGGGATATATTCCCAGCTTGGCAGATATGGATTAAATACCTGCTGTTTCATTCCTATCATCTCCTTGTATCATTATATTATAGTTTCTTTACTGAACACATCTTATCACAAAATATGTAATGTCATTTTTTTATTTCATAAAATGTATTTCCCATTTCACAAATAGCAAGCTTTTTCGGAATATATTTTCACAGTCATATACATTCCATAATTATCTTCTCACATCTGTCATACCCGAGCTGGGAACTGTTCAAACACAGCGTATAATTGTCAGCTTTTCCCCACTTCTGGTTTGTATAAAAATTATAATTTGCCATACGTCTTTTATCTATATCTACCATCATTTTGACAGCTTTCTGTTCTTCTACATTGTATAAGCGAGTGATACGCTGTATTTTTTCCGGTGTGTCTCCATGAATAAACACATTCAGCACATCATCCCGGTCTTTCAGAATATAATCTGCATTTCTTCCAATGATCACGCAAGACTCCTTTTCAGCCAGCTCTAAAATAACTTTCCTCTGTGCCTCATACACCAGGTCTTCTACTGATTTTCCTGTGACGTCACGTCCGGCAAATGCATATGCGAATAATCCTTTTTTCGGCGATAATTCTGCATTTTCCTGAATATATTCCGGAGATAAACCAGACTTTTCTGCAATCTCATTAATGATATTTTTATCATAATAAGCAATTCCAAGTTTCTTTGCTACTTCTTCTCCGATAAAACGTCCGCCGCTTCCGAATTCTCTGCTGATTGTAATAATTCTTTTTTTCATCTCCGCTTCCTCCTTAACTTAAAACATCAACTTTATTTTTTCTGATTTTCTTTAAGAACATATATCCTACAAAGCATGAAATTATTTCAGTAATCGGAAATGCCCACCAGATCAGCGAAACTCCCATCTGACCATTTCTTACAAATATAGAAAAAATTCCCGCCAATGGTAAAATAATCACAAGCTGTCTCAAAAGTGAAATAACCAGCGATTCCATACCACCGTCCAATGCCTGATAAATCCCCTGATAAGCAACATTAATTCCGGCAAACAGAAAGCTGACTGAGATTACCCTCATTGCTCCGATAAAATATTCTCTTGACTGTCCTGCATTAAACAGTGTCGCGAACGCCCCAGGGAAAATCTCTGTAATGGCAATTCCAAGAATCATTAATGCAATCGTATAGATCAGACCATATTTGATTCCATCCTTTATTCTCTTCTTACTTCTCATTCCATAAGCAAATGCAAGGATCGGAGTGATCGCATCACGCAGACCAAATGCAAGGAAGAGAACAAACTGCTGCACCTTATAGAACAAACCATATGCTGTCTGTGCTGACGGATTGAACTTCAGGATCAGATTCATTACATAAACCATAATCGACATCAATGCCTGTGCAATGATCGCCGGAAGTCCGATTGCATAGATTTCTTTTATAACACCGCCATCTGGCTTCATATATTTCACCCCATGCTCAAACTCTTTATTCAGTTTTATATGGAAAATGAACAGCAATACTGCGGACGCTACCTGACCAATTACCGTTGCATAGGCCGCGCCTTTCACTCCCATTTCCGGACAAGGTCCAATACCGTAGATCATGATCGGATCAAGGATGATATTTACAACCGCTCCAACCACCTGACCAATTGTGGAATAAAGAGAACGACCTGTTGCCTGTAATAACTTTTCAAATAAAGAAAAGAAAATAATACCAAAAGAAATTACGCAGCATATCCTCAAATAGCTGACCCCCATCTCAAGTACTTCTGTATCTACTGTCTGCGATGAAATATATGCTTTCACCCCAAAGATACCAAACAATAAGCAGACCACATAAATGATCACTCCAAGAAACAGACTGTTTCCTGCTACCTTTGCAGCTTTTTTACTGTTTCCCTGTCCAAGTGTCCTTGCAAGAAGTGCATTGGTTCCTACACCGGTTCCAATCCCCACTGCCACCATAAGCATCTGCACCGGAAATACCAGTGTCAAAGCATTTAGTGCTGCCTCACTTCCCACTCTCATATTTCCTACAAATGCACTGTCTACAATGTTATAGACTGCCTGCAATGCCATAGATAGGATCATCGGGATTCCCATCTGGATCATCAGCTTATTTACCGGCATATCCTTCATCTTGTTGCTTTCCGCCATTTTGTTTTAACTCCTTTCTTTTTGGCACAAAAAAAGTGCGCACCTTGTCATATAAGCTGGACTTACGCTGACACGCTACACACTTTTTCATGGCGATATTTACTTTTTGCAAAACAAAAACGAGTAGCCGGTAAACTGGATTTACGCTTACTTGCTACTCGTTTCTTGTAATTATATTGCCTCTTTTTCAAAAAGTCAAACAGAATTTTTCTTACATTGCCGCAACCAACTTTCCCGCAGTAAGTGCAGCTCCATATGCAGCCTCTTCTTCATATTCAGGAATCTCCATCGGCATTTTGAACATTTCTTCTGCCAGTCTTCTCATCAGCGAGTTTCGGCGAATTCCGTTTCCGGAGCCAGTCAGGCGTGTGGCCTTTTTTCCGGTGAGCTGACACATCTGCTCATATTGCTCATGCAGTTCGTTAAGAATCCCACAGATCACACCGACCGTCAGTGCACCAGGATGAAAATTCTCTACACCGATCCCTGCGATCATGCCCCTGTGAGACGGATCACTTCTTGTCCCTGAAAAAGCTGTATCTACTTTCCATGCAGCTTCTTTTCCGTATTTTTCAACAAATTTTTCTGCCTGCTCCTGCATCCGGGAATACAGTCTTTCTTCAGTTTCTGCAGCTTCTCTGTAAAACTGTTCCAGCATCGCATACGCACGACCACCACACAGGGAAGCTCCCACGAGGATATAGCTGTTTTCGGTACAGGGGCGAAGCTCCACACTGCCGCTGCATTCTATAAACCTCTCTGTCACTAAGGAAACCTGGCTGCCGGTTCCTACATTCAGGAGCACGGTATCTTTAAGATTCCGGACGGAACCAAACAGACTCGCCTGATTGTCACCGATCGATCCCATTACCGGCACACCGGCTCTTGTTTCTCCGACTAAAAAATGTCCCTTTCTTACTTCCGGCAGATAAGAAGTATCTACGCCGGCCTGCTCCAGGGCTTCATACAGAAACTCCTGTTTTCGCAGGTCAAAGCAGCCCCAGCTTGCCGCCATGTCAAGTCCGATAACAGGGACAGTATTTTCACACAGCCGCATAGCAATATAATCACTGATCGTCGTCATCCTTACAGCATCCTTCGGGATCTGATCTTTCTTCTGAAGATAAAAATGTGTCACTACACCATATCCGGACGCCGCCGCACCTACTCCCTGCAAAAGCTCTGCACAGGTTTTTCCGTTTTCCAGCGGAATCTCTCCGCTTCCATCCTGCCAGGTATAGAGAGGACTCACTGCCTTGCCGGAAGCATCCACATACAGCATTCCATGCATCTGCCCTGTAAACCCTATTCCATCTGGCAAACCATTCTCCTTCTGCTGCTTTATAAGAAGCTCCCGGACGATCTCATAGATCCGTTCCGGATCCTGCAGCTTCTGTTCCGGCTTACTGCTCCGCAGAAAAGAATTATGCTCCACTGTTTCCTTTGCAAGCAGCTTTCCCGTTTCTGTGTCTGTCATTACGACACTGACTGTTGTTGTGCCGATATCAATCCCCAGGATCTTCATCGTCTGTTTCCGTCCTTTTCTGTGATCTTTACTATAGAAACTGTCATCATATGAGATGATTATATTATCGTTTGAGGATTAATGCTATCTTTTTTGGTTTCCTGCTCAGGTTTCTCGATCCTGAGCATGCGATATCCAATTCCTATGTGCGTCTGGATATATTGTACACCGTTTTTTTCAAGCTCCAGTTTTTTCCGCAGTGTTGCCATAAAAACCCTGAGAGAAGCAACATCGTTTTCCGAGCAGCGTCCCCAGATCTGCTGAGTAATATATGTATGTGTCAATACTTTTCCAACATTACGGGATAAAAGGCAGAGCAGCTTATACTCAATGGGCGTCAGATGCAGTTCTCTGTCCTTCAGGAATGTGCAGCCAGCCGTGTAATCTATCTTTAATCCACCATTTTCAAAAACAGATGTTTCCGGCTGTTTTCCTGACTGCGTTATGGCAAGCCGCCTTTGGCTGACACGGATACGCGCAAGTAATTCTTCTACTGAAAATGGTTTTGTGATATAATCATCTGCACCCGCATCCAGTGCCTCTATTTTGTCCATATCTTCACTTCTGGCACTGATCACGATGATCGGCATATTCGACCAGGTACGGATTTTCTTTATTACCTCTACTCCTTCCATATCAGGAAGGCCCAGATCCAGAAGAACGATATCCGGATTGTGTGATGAAGCCTCCAAAATGGCCGAAGCCCCATTTTCTGCAGCCAGATATTTATAGTCATGTGTTTTTAAAGTGGTAACGATCAGGTTCCGTATGGGTCTGTCATCCTCAACCACCAGAATTAATGTCTTATTCATTTAATGTCACCTCGCTTAATGGTAAAGTAAAAGTAAAAGTACATCCATGCGGAGCATGATCCGAAAGAACCAGTGTTCCATCGTGAGCTTCTATGATCGAGCGGCAAAGTGCCAGGCCAAGCCCCAGACTCCGTTGGCTGTCTGCAACGGTTGTTTTCCCTGTATAAAACATCTCAAAAATATGTGGCTTCATTTCATCCGGGATCCCGGGGCCGTTATCTTCCACGCTTACCTGTGCTTTCCCGGCTTTTTTGAACCCCCGAATGCTGATGACAGAGCCTGACGGCGTATATTTTATCGCATTATCGATCAAATTTACCAGAACCTGTATAATAAGATGCACGTCCATACGTGTAAGAACAAGTTCTTCACAGTCCGCCACGATCTTATACGCATCATGCTTCCGGCTGACATGCCGGAGTGACTCTGCTATTACCTCATCCAAAAGCTGATCCGTAAATTTAAACTTCAATCTTCCATCATTGAGCCTGGTAATGGAAAGCAGATTCTCCACAACTCCGATCAGCCACTCTGAATCCTCATGAATGTCCGTGTAGATCTGATACCTTGTAGCTTCATCCAGACGGTCACTGTTACTGAGAAGCATATCTGCATTTCCGGAAATAGAACAAAGCGGAGTACGCAGGTCATGGGAGATCGCCCGAAGAAGATCGCCACGCAACTGCTCATTTTTTGCTAAAACCGCATTTTTTTCTTTTTCTATGGCATTTTGTACATTCTCCATTGCAAGTGCACATTCATTTATTACAGACAGCAGGATGCTGTATTCATAAGAGTCCAGTGTTTCTTTCTGCAGAGGGATCCCGATTACGCCATAAACATTATTCCCGCTTCGAATTGCCAGATATAAGCATTTTGCCTGTGAGAAATACTGTGTGGATGCGCCGGCACGCTGTCTGTTTTCATAAGTCCATCTGGCCGCCTGTTGTTCTTCCTGTGTCAGAAAATCCTCAGTGCTCTCTTTTTCCCCGGAAAAAAGCTTTCCTCCTGATAAAGTTCCATTTTCCACAACATATGCCGTGATGCTGCGGTTTAACAGGCGTATCAGCTGTGTACAGGTAACTCCGAGAATTTCTGTCTCACTTTTTGCCTTTTGCAGCAGACGATCCGTATCAAACAGAACCTGTGTGCGAAAGGCAATCTGTGAAGACAGCTTTGCATGCATTTTCAGCTTTGCCGCAAGGGTTCCTGTAAGTACGGACGAAATAAGCATTATGAAAAATGTCACCGGATAACCCACCGCATAGGTTTTGAAAGACATCCTTGGTTCTGTCAGAAAAAAACAAAATAAAACTACACTTAAGAATGAACCAGCTACACTGCATAGATAACTATCTGTCACAATTGAAGTGATCAACACACCCAGAATGTATATCGTTACAATATTCGTATCTGTAAAATCCAGCTTCTGAAACAGCAGGCCAATCAAAGTGCATACTGCAAATATAAAAACCGTCAGCAAGTAATCTTTTGCAGACGGTTTTTCCACATACCATGCAAATGGCCGTTTCGGACAGGTTCTGTTTTTTACTGTATCCTCCATTTTCAAGCTCATTCTCCTTCTGCTGTTGTTTACTGGAATTATATCACGCAGCAGTTCTGTGGTCAAAAATTTTTTCTTCATGGCAATGAGCTATATGCGGAAGCACTTCTGAAGAGCTCTGTATTCTCCTAATACCAGTAATTTATCATTTTCTGTAAAATATGTTTCCGGTGAAATTGCAATACTGAATTCCTCTTCATTTTTTACTGCCAGAATATTAATATTGTAGCGTTTTCTGATGTCAAGTCCACCCACTGTTTTTCCAACCCATTCTTCCGGCACTTCCACTTCAAAAATTGCATGGGAAGCATCCACCTCCATATAATCCAGGATATGATCATCTGTATAACGGATGGAGGCCCATTTTGCCACCTGCTTTTCCGGATAAACTACCTTATCGGCACCATTGCGTAAAAGAAATTTTTCCTGAACATCACGTTCAGCTCTGGATATCACCAATTTTGCACCCAGTTCTTTTAGAAGGGATGTTGTTTCAAGAGAATTTTGAAAGCTATCTCCAATGGTCACAAAACAAATGTCGTAGTTTCCAATTCCAAGGGACTGTAAAAATTCAGCATTGGTGCTGTCACCAATCTGAGCATTCGTCACAAATGACAGTACTTTGTCCACTCTTTCTTCCTTCCAGTCAACTGCCATAACTTCATGTCCCAGCTGATTGAGCTGCATGGCAATATGTCTTCCAAACCTTCCAAGTCCAATAAGCAATACATTTTTCATAATATTATTTTTCTCCTTCTTATCCAACTGTGATTTTTTCCAGAGGGAGCTTTGCATTTCCCTTATTTCTTCCGGAAAATACCGCATAGATCAGGGTCAGACCACCTACACGTCCCAGATACATCAGTATGATCAGCACGACTTGTGAAAAAACATGAAGTTCCGGTGTGATTCCCAGCGTCAGCCCTACCGTACCAACAGCTGAAGCAGCTTCGTACAGACAATTTAAAAGCGGAAGGCCTTCGTACACACTGATCGCTATTCCGCCGCCAAAGAACAAGGCAAAATATAACATGGCTATTGTCGCTGCATTTTTTATCACATGATATTCAAGTCTTCGCCCAAAAGCTCCTGCATTTTCCTGACTTCGAAATGTCGCAATTGCATTTAAAATAAGTACTGAAAAAGTTGTTGTTTTCATTCCACCTGCTGTAGATCCCGGTGAACCACCAATTAGCATTAACAGTATCATAACCGCTTTTGATGCCTCACTCATCTCTGAAATGTTTATAGTATTAAATCCGGCAGTTCTTGTCGTTACCGATTGAAACGCTGCTGCTAACAGGCGTTTTTCCATGGGTAATTTTGTCAGATCACAGATATAGAAAAAAACTGTCGGAAATAAGATCAGACATGCGGTAGTCATGAGAATGATCTTGCTTTGCATGCGGTAGCGTTTAAAGTTCAGTTTGTTTGTATAAATATCATCCCATGTGAGAAAACCGATTCCTCCTGTAATGATCAACAGCATAATTACCAGATTTATAAGTATATTTCCGGAATACCTAGTCAGCGATGGAAACATACTGGAATCTGTCCCCAGAATATCAAAGCCGGCATTACAAAAAGCAGAGATTGAATGAAAAACTGACATCCAGATTCCCTTTTTTCCATAATCTCCCATAAAAACCGGCAGCAGCAACACCGTCCCTGCAGCTTCGATCAAAAATGTTCCCCTCAAAATAAACCTTGTTAGTCTGACGATTCCTCCGACTTTTGGAGCTGAAATTGCATTCTGCATGGTGCTTCTTTGCATGAGGGATATTTTCTTTCCGGAAAGAAGGGAAACAGACGCAGCCACAGTCACTACTCCAAGCCCACCTATTTGTATGAGTGCAAGAATGATCGTCTGGCCTGCCAGGGACCAGTAGCTTCCAGTGTCCTTTACCACAAGACCTGTAACACATACCGCCGAAGTGGCTGTAAAAAGTGCCTCATGAAATGGCGTCGGCACTTTGTCCAAAGAGGAAACCGGAAGCATCAGCAAAATACTTCCCAAAAGGATCACACCTGCAAATC
>OHFM01000923.1_pt1 | contig 10583 bp, 7 predicted proteins | sample 1567511 | NCBI WGS metagenome assembly OHFM01 (sample SAMEA3879571, study PRJEB24766) | human gut metagenome | biome: human-associated habitat; feature: feces | place: USA | collected 1985/1987
ATAATAAAAGGTCTACCAGTAACCCAATCAAGATAATTATCACCTTTTACCTTATCCAAATAAAGCATAAAAGGATCATTTAAACATTCTCTAACAAACACTTCTGTATTATCAACATTAATTTTCTTTCTCCAAAAATTAATACCCTGTACATTAACCTCATAACTAGTTTTCTTATTAAACATAATAACAAACCTCCCCATAAACATAGTATAGCATACAAACAAAGAAAGAACAACCAAAATAGTTGTTCTTCAAATACAATATAATTATTCTTACTATACAAGTAAAGTAAATAAACATAATACAAAAATATTTACAAGCATAATAGTAAGAACTACCTTAAATGCCCACCTAAACCAAGTAGAATATTCTACTTTAGCAAGAGCAAGTCCACCCATAATAGCACCACAAGTTGGAGTAATTAAGTTAACTAATCCATTTGCAGATACTAAAGTCATAATGGTAACTTCTACATTGTAACCAAGTTGTGCTGCTAAAGGAGCAATGATTGGTGTAGATAATGTAGCAAGTCCAGATGATGATGGAACTAATATAGATAATACTATATGTAATATATAGTTAAGTGGTATAAATGCCAATTGAGGTACCTTAGATAATATATTCGCAGCATTATATATAATATAGTTATCTAGATATGTTTGTTTCATAAGAACACTAGCACCTCTAGCAACAGCAATTATAAGTATAACACCTATCATATCATCAGCGCCATCAACAAATGTATCAACAAAGCCCTTTTCTCCAAATTTGTTAACAATAGCAATAACAATTGACATTATTAAGAACCATAAAGCAGATTCATAGAAGCCCCAATTACCAAGTGATGAACCAGTAAGCCATCCAGTAAACTTATCAAATATAGTTACACCAAATTCACCCCAAGGGATAAATCCAATAATCATTACAAGGAATGTTAATCCAAATAATATTAAAGTAACTTTTTGTTTACCAGTTAATACAACTTTTTCTTGTTCTTTCTTGCTATTTTCTTCATGTTCTTCAAAGCTACCATATTTCTTTTCAGCAGCTTTTTGCTCTCTTAGAGATAAGAATGTAGAACCTTTGTCTCTTTTTACTTTCTTAGCGTATCTTACTACAAAGAAAGTACAAATTGCATAAGTAGTAAGCCATAGGAATACTGCAATTAGAATTACTACACCTTGATTAGCCTTAATAGAATCAGGAAGTGCACTAATAGCAACTCCAGTAGCAAATGGGTTAATTGTAGATCCTAAACATCCTGCTCCTGCACCTAATAAGATAACCGCAGAACCAACAAGTGGATCCATACCAGCAGCCATCATTGTCGCAGCAAGTAATGCATAAAATCCTACTGTTTCTTCAAGCATACCATAAGTTGTTCCACAAATTGAGAATATAAACATTAATATTGGAATTAATAATATTTCTCTTCCTTTTAATTTTTGAACTAATGCTTTAATACCTGCTTCTAAAGCACCAGTCTTACCAATAACCTTAAGTAAACCTCCTAGCATCATTATGAAAATTGCAATGTCAATAGCATCTTCAAAGCCTAATATTGGTGCCATTAATACCTGTGATAATTTAGCACCTACAGTACCACTTCCATTTATTATTTCTTCACCAACAAATTTTGCATTAGGTAAAAGATGTGATATTATTCCTAAAACAAATATTAGTATTAAGATGATAGAAAATGACGAAAGAAGTACCTTTTTTCTTTTTTTAGCCATTTTAAATACTTACCTCCTTTTTATGACTGTACCTGTTTTTCCATCTATTGCTTCTTTAGCTTTAGATAATGAACTAATAATAGCTTTTCTTGAAGTAGATTCTCCAATAAAATCAAGACAGGCCTCTACCTTAGGAAGCATACTTCCCTTAGCAAATTGTCCTTCATCTATATACTTTTCTGCCTCTTCTTTAGTAAGTGAATCTAACATTATCTCATTATCTGTATTATAGTTTAAGCATACTTTATCAACAGCAGTTAGTATTAAGAAAGTATCAGCATTAATTTCTCTAGCTAGTAAAGCACCAGATCTATCTTTATCAATAACAGCTTCTACTCCTTTTAATCCATTACCACTATTAATTACTGGTATACCGCCACCACCAACAGCTATAACAATAGTACCATTATCAAGAAGACTTGTAATAGCATCTTTCTCAATAATTTTCTTAGGAATTGGAGAAGGTACAACTCTCCTATAACCACGTCCTGCATCTTCAGTAAATACATAGCCCTTTTCTTTTTCAATTTCCATAGCTTTCTCCTTACTATAGAACATTCCAATAGGCTTAGTTGGATTTTGAAAAGCACTATCATTACTATCTACAAGGACCTGTGTTATCAAGGATACACATTCTTTTTTTACACCTTGTCTATCTAATTCATTTAAGATAGATTGTTGCATATGGTATCCTATATAACCTTGACTCATACTTCCACATTCAGGAAATGGCATGCTAGGAGTACCTGCTTCACCATTTGAAGCATACTCCATAGCAAGGGCTATTTGTCCTACCTGAGGACCATTTCCATGTGTAAGAACAATTTCATTACCATCTTTAATAAGTTCAACGATAATTTTTGCTACATTAGATAAAAGACTAAGTTGTTCACCAGGAGTCTTACCTAAAGCATTTCCACCTAATGCAATGACAATTCTACTCATTATCTTCCCTCATTGTGGCATATACTACAGCTTTAATAGTATGTAATCTATTTTCCGCCTCATCAAATACTTTTGATTTAGAAGATGTAAATACTTCATCAGTAACTTCCATCTCTTTAAGGCCAAATTTCTCATTAATATCTTTACCAATAGTGGTATTTAAATCATGGAATGACGGAAGACAGTGTAAGAATATAGCATTAGGATTAGCATTATCCATAACTTTCATATTAACCTGATATGGACTTAATAATTTAATTCTATCTGCCCATACATCATCAGGTTCACCCATAGAAACCCAAACATCAGTATAAATAACATCTGCTCCACTAGAAGCCTCCATAACATCTTCAGTCATTTCAATACTTCCATTAGTTTCTTTAGCTATTTCCTTACATTTATTAACAAGTTCTTTATCTGGCCATAATTCTTTAGGACCACATGCTACAAAGTGCATACCCATTTTAGCACAAACTACCATAAGTGAGTTAGCAACATTATTTCTAGCATCTCCCATAAATACAAGTTTAATGCCATCTAAATGACCAAAATTTTCTTCAACGGTCATAACATCCGCTAACATTTGTGTAGGATGAAACTGTGTAGTAAGACCATTCCATACAGGTACACCAGCACATCTAGCTAGTTCTTCTACTATTGATTGGTCATATCCTCTATATTCGATACCATCATACATTCTACCTAATACTCTAGCAGTATCTTCGATACTTTCTTTCTTGCCCATTTGTGAACTACCTGGATCTAGGTAAGTAACTCCCATACCCAAGTCAAGTCCAGCAACTTCAAATGCACATCTTGTTCTAGTAGAAGTTTTTTCAAATAATAATACAATATTCTTATTATTTAAATATCTATGAGGTATATCATTATGTTTCTTATTCTTTAAATCTTTTGCTAAATCAAGTAAATATCTTATTTCTTCAGGAGTATAATCAAGTAATGTTAAGAAGTTTCTTCTTCTTAAATCAATTTTACTATTTACTTTTTTTACATCTTCACTCTTAGTAAAATAAATATTTTCATTACCTTCGTTTTTATCATTATAAGAAGTATCTAAATCTTCTCTTACTAAAGGCATACTCATACATCTAGGACCACCTCTACCACGAGAAAGTTCAGCACTACTCATTTCAAGTACTTTAATACCATGTTCTCTTAATATGTTATTAGTAATATTATTTCTATCATAAACAACAACAACACCCGGAGCAATACATAAAGTATTAGTACCATCATTCCATTGTTCTCTTTCAGAAGATATTCTCTCTCCCCCAGCGCAAGGAATTAAAGTAACCTTTCTTCCAAGATATCTTTCAAGTATTTCCTCAAGACTACCTTCAACTTTTTTAACATTCAAATCTTCATCACTATCAGGAATATCTCCTTCAGTAATTTCAAATACCTCTAAAGTATCCATAATACCTGGATGGAAAGTAAATTTATCATAATCAATTTGTGTAAATACAGTATCTAAGTGCATAAATGCTCTAGATTCAGGTATATTAAATGCTAAAATAGTATCAATTTCACAATCAGGATTTCTAAACATATTCTTAGCAAGTTCATCAATAGCACCAGACTCAGTTCTTTGAGATATACCTACTGCTAAAACATGATTAGATAAGTTAAGAACATCTCCACCTTCTATATGATAAGGTAAATATCTATCATAGTATTTATTAATCTTTCCTTTATATTCAGGATGATAATTAAATATATATTCAGCATATATAGTTTCTCTATTTCTGGTAACTGAATACATCTTATTTAAGATAACACCATTACCTGCACTAGCAAATGGATCTCTAGTAAAATATAAATTAGGCATAGGATCTGCTAAAAATTCAGATTCATCACTAACTAAATCAACTAAAGATTTTTCTACTTCTCTCTTCTTTCTAGGTATTTCTTCTATCTTAATACCTTCCATAGTTTTAAGAACAAGTTCTTTCTTATTAACAAAACTTTTTAAATACTCATACACAAGGTTTTTATATTTAGGAGTTCTAATTCCAGCCTCATATATAAATTGTTTAATAAATTTATCCTCAATTTCATCACTAAGTTCCAATACTTCAGCCATCAAATCTTCTAGATAAACAACCTCAATTCCATTTTCTTTTAAAATATGAGCAAACTCATCATGCTCTTTTTGTGCATCTGGTAAAAAAGGAATATCATCAAATAATAATCTACTCAAAGTATCTGGAGTCAAATTAAGTAATTCTTTTCCAGGTCTATGAAGTAATACCTTTTTTAAAGGTGCAATTTCGCTTTTAACATCAATAGCATTCATTTTTTATTTTCTCCCTTCCATTCTCTAAAGTAGACACTTTCTACTATAAATACATTATAACATAAAAATACAAAAAATACCTCTATTTATCTTTAGTTTTTGATAAAAATTCTTTAAGCCTCTCATTATCCTTATTAGCAAAGCCTTCCTTTACACTTCCATCAAAAGATATTTTACCATTATCCATAAATACAAGTCTATTAGCACTCTTTCTAACAAAATTCATCTCATGAGAAACAATAATCATTGTCATTCCCTTATCAGCAATATCTCGAATAAGATCAAGTACCTCTCCCACCATTTCGGGATCCAGTGCGGAAGTAGGCTCATCAAACAGCATTACTCTGGGATTCATTGCCAGAGATCTGACAATTGCAATTCTCTGCTTCTGACCGCCGCTTAAAGATGCCGGATAGGCATCTGCCTTTTCCTCCAGTCCAACTCTCTTTAACAGCTTCAAGGCATTTTCTTTTGCCTCTTCCTCGCTCATCAGTTTCAGTTTCACAGGAGCAAGGGTTATATTGTTCATGATCGTCAGATTGTTGAACAGGTTAAAATGCTGAAACACCATGCCCATATGCTGACGAACTTTGTTAATGTCAATCCTGGGATCCGTGATGTTCTGTCCATCGAACCAGATTTCACCGCTGGTGGGTCTCTCCAAAAGGTTCAGGCAGCGTAAAAATGTACTCTTACCGGAGCCGGAAGGACCTACCACCACGATCTTCTCACCGGGGTGAATATGATAATTTACCCCTTTTAATACCTGATTATCTTCAAAGCTTTTATGCAGATCTTTAACGATTATCACTCTTACGCAGTCTCCTTTCCAGTTTGCCCATGAAATAGGTCAGAATCATAACAAGAATCAGATAAATACATCAAACAGCTTGGAGGTCATCTGGTTGGCCACACGGGTAAGGTCACTCATTCCTACGTAACCTACAATAGAGGTCTCCTTGATCAGCACGATAAATTCATTGCCCAGAGGCGGCAGAATGCTCTTGAATGCCTGAGGAATGATAATATATCGCATCGTCTGGAATTTGTTCAGTCCCAGTGATCTGCCCGCTTCCATTTGTCCCTTGTCCACAGCCAGGATACCGGCTCTGACGATCTCCGCTACATAAGCACCGGAATTGATACCGAATGTCAGACTGGCGATCAACACGCTGTTCTTACAGGTAGCCAGAATGCCGGACCACATGATCAACAGCTGTACCGTAGTAGGAGTTCCGCGGATAATATCAATATAAGCGCTTGCAATCCGGGACGCTATGGTCTTCGATCCGTTCTTTCTCGTGGATAATTTCAAAAATGCCGCTATGGTTCCGATCAGGATACCAAGCAGTGCCGCAAAAAAAGAAACCTCTAAGGTTACTCCCAGTCCTTTCAGATAAAGCTTCCATCTGTCCGCTTCAATGAAGGCTGCATAAATATGTTGCCAGATATTTTGCATGTTATTTCCTATGCCTTTCTTGTGAATGTATAAGTGTACGATTGGCCAAACTGTATATGTTGCCTACCTTAATATAGCAAAAAGAAGAGAATGGCACAAGCCATTCTCTTCTTTTTCGTGTATATTTTGTATAAAAATTACTCTCCGATGTACTCAGCTACCAGAGCATCAAAGGTACCGTCTGCCTTAAGGTCTTCCAGTGCCTGATTGATCTGATCTACCAGTTCGCTTCCCTTAGGAAGTGCGATTGCATATTCCTCGGTCTCGAATCCGAACTCTGCGCCATCGATGATCTTTACCTTACCCTCGAATTTGGTGTTGAATACTTCTGCAGGGTTCTTGTCGATAATAACAGCATCTACTCTGCCGTTTACCAGATCATTTACAGCATCTACAGCTCTGTTGTAAGTCTGAGCGGTAACACCTTCGATATCCTCTGCCAGGAACATACCGGTGGTACCCAGCTGACATCCAATGGTCTTGTTCTTCAGATCATCTGCAGCTGCGATCTCGGAATCTGCCGGTACGATCACAAACTGTACAGCTTCATAATACGCATCGGAGAAATCTACCTGCTCCTTACGATCATCAGTAACGGTCATTCCTGCGATAGCACCGTCGATTCTGTTGCCAATGGAACTAACCAGAGAGTCAAACTCCATATTCTCTACCTGTACTTCCATACCCAGCTTCTCGCCTACAGCCTTGATCAGAGCGACATCAAATCCATCGGGTTCTCCGTCATCACCAACATACTCAAAGGGAGGGAACTCTGCGTTGGTACCGAATACCAGTACGCCGCCCTCGGTCTTATCAGCAGCCTCAGTAGTAGCTGCTGCTTCTGTGGTGGTTGCTGCAGCAGTCTCTGCCACACTGCTCTCGGAAGCCTGAGAGCTCTCGTTTGCTGCGGAATCAGAACCACAGCCAGTCAGCATTGCTGTACACATTACAGTTGCAAGTAACATTGCGATTGCTTTTTTCATAATATTATCCTCCTGTCTGTTTTCTACGGACGACAGTCGTCCTTAAACGTTGATTACTATAGCACCTTTTTGAAAATTGTGCAACTGTTTATGCATAAATATGCGTAGCTCCACTCTGCAAATACAACATTACCGGGATCTGCACCCAGAAGGTTACCACTATATATGGAATAAACGGTTTCGGTACACGAAGTTTTCCATCCGGTGTCACATTTCTTCTGCAAAACTGTACTGCAGCCAGCAATGTCAACGCCGATAACATATGGATCAGAAACCACAACAGATTCCCCTGCCAGGCGCAGCCTGCCAACGCACATACAGAAAATGCATGACAGTCAGCTCTTCCGTACATTTGGGCAAACAATATCTGCTGCAGGAGTACAAACAATGCCATTGCTGCCGCCTGCTGTATGCTAAACCTGTCAGTAATCCTGCACACTCCATCTTCCATATAAGCTTCCGACACCGGAAGCCCCAGCAGTATTCCTGTCCATGGCAGGCACCACCACCATACATAATTATACACATAACTGTGTACAGCATCCATGCAGGCCGCCGCTAACAAACCTCCCGCCAGCAGGGAGCACAGGATCTCCTGTGCACCCAGGATCACCAGTCTGTTTTCTTCCGGAAGTCTTCCATCCATTCCCCCTATAACAAGAATCACAACTGCATTGATCCAGGCCAGTCCCCCGAGAAGCCACGCTTTTCCGGGTTCCATCCTCTCGATGTCTCCCGATAGTTCCACACGCAGCAGCCAGATTGCACTGCCATAGATAAGGCCTCCCAGAACCACCGACCACAGTATCCGGAACACGATTTCCAAGGCTCTCATACCTCCTTACCGTAACCGGGTACGCAGTTCATCCAACACATTTCCCGACACTCCGATCACGCTGATCGTTGGATGATCTTCCAGCCTCTTGTCACCTTTATAGGCCCGCACTGTGATTTCCTGTGTCTGGTTCTCCGGAGTATATAAAGGCACCATAAATTCCAGTTCTTCCGTCTTACGATACCCCTGACTTTCGGTATAATCATAGACTTTATTCAATGTCGGATCCAGTGCTGTCATACATTCCGGGAAGATGACTTCCACCCGGTCCGCATATCCCCATGTGGTAAAGGTAAGAATTCCGCTTTCGCCGCATTTGAAGACCGGCTCCTGCGGCTCCAAAATACGTTTCACACTGCTTTCCAGTGCAAATTCCGTCGTACCGTAACAGATACGGCTCTCATTCCCCACATGATCCGAAGCATATCCCAGTACCGTAAAATCCCCGCTGAACAGCGGTTCGTCCTCTGTGATTGTAATCACGATACAGCCATCTTCTCCGGAAAGGTAGGTCTTAGAAACAGCATTGTCCGTATTACTGATAACAATTGTAAAATGATCCACACCACTTAGAGCATCTGCGGCAGTAACACGTATGGTAACAGCTCCGTCTCTGCGATCGATCAGTGCCCGGTTCTCCAGTATTTCCATCCCCCGGATGACCGGAGCTTCTCCGTCAGCGATCAGAGCGATCCCGTTTTTCTGATCCTGCGTAGATACAGAATATATTTTATCTGTTCCGTGATCCGCTTCCGCTACCGGAATCACCCGAATCGTTTGTCCGTTCCGGTCTCCACTTATGACAAATTGCTGTACTCCGGTAAGTTCCTGATTCCGGTGTGACCGCAAAGTATAGGAATAGGAATGTTGCTGCAGCACATTGGTCCCCTCAGTCGCATAAGACAGTCCCTCCGCATCTGTCCGGATCACATCATCCGTTATCTCCGCAGACGGTGTGACAATGATATTTCTCGCCCTGCCACCGTCCTCCGTCACCGTTTCATATATTGTCCCATTCAGTTGATAGTCCGGTCTGGCTGTACCTTCCATATAAGATGCATTCGTTAACGTGAACGGTGTCTTTCCGTCCGCCCGGACATACCAGGTTTTGTCCGCTGCCGCCGGATATACATTGCCCTCTGCCTCGTTTATCTTAAGCTGTTTTGTATGAAGCTTCCACAGAATCTGTTTTCCATCCACACAAATATGTGTGGTCCCGCCTACATTTCCCGCCACATCCACAGCGGCAATATGCAGATACTGCACCCCATCCTTTACCACCAGTTCCATATGGGGGTCTTTACAATAACCGGCATCGTCCGTTACGACGGTATCCCTGTTTTGATCCACAAGATAATAACCCCTGATACCGCTAAGCAATGTGTTTTTTGTGATATTGGAGTCACATAGTTTGGAAGTACTGCCCGTCAGATAAGATTCCGCTCTATGATAATATACCGTCCCGTAATCCTCCGGCTCTGCCCACGAGATTCTTATTCTTTCACTGTCCAGTGCTTCTCTTACGACGTTCTCCGGAATTTTCCCGGGAGCCGCAAGATCAGTTGCCCTGACTCCCTTCAGCTGTAAAGTCTCCTGGTAACCTATTGCTTTTGACTGCAGACACAACAGCCCGTCTCCACTCCGTACTCCACTTTCACTTTCATATAGCAGTGCACATTCCGGATTTACATAACTGCTTCCGCCATATGCCGGCTTCGAGAATAGGACCTGGCCTTCCGTATAACCGCATACAAGAGTTCTCCCACCACTGAAACTAAGTGAGCTGATTCCCGCGGTAAACCAGACATTTCCTCTTAAATGAAAATTCAGATGCACGTAGATATGTGTCGTTCCTTCCGGTAATGAGATATGCAGGGACTGCCGGAAATCACTGGCTGCCGGGTCTCCGCCGCCATGTTTATCATAAAAAGGATAATCCCGAAATTTTCCCTGTGCAATTTTTGTTCCTTTTTGATCCAGGATTACAAATTCCGACGGCTGCTTCTCATCCGGCAGCCAGTCGGTATTCACAATATTTCCACCCAGAGATCCCCATCCGTCGCAAAAATACGAAAGATTCAATGTCGTATTGCCATTGGTGGGAATCCCCCGATAACCGGAAACATTCCACATCTGTTCCTTAGGATAATTCCCGTTTCTGGCCCATCCGACCCGGACTATGGCACGGCTCCACTCATCATCGTCCACCAGAGCGAGGTAGGTCTTGCCACGGTTGAGGGTCATTTCCTCGCCGCTGTCGGTGTAGAGCTTGAGCGGATGGGTGGGGTGCGGCTTCTCCCAGCGG
>OHFM01000928.1_pt1 | contig 10538 bp, 9 predicted proteins | sample 1567511 | NCBI WGS metagenome assembly OHFM01 (sample SAMEA3879571, study PRJEB24766) | human gut metagenome | biome: human-associated habitat; feature: feces | place: USA | collected 1985/1987
GCCGGTTAAAGGCAATGCAATCCGCTTTGGCATGGCAGGTATTAAAAGCGTGGGCGAGCAGGTAATTGACGGCATTATAAAAGCACGCGCAAACGGCGGACGCTTTACTTCTATTTTGGATTTCTGCAAACGTGTGCCTTCAAGGCTGATAAACAAGCGTGTTATAGAAAACTTAATCAACTGCGGCGCTATGGATTCTTTTGGTGCCAAACGTTCACAGCTGCTTGCCGTTTATGAGCAGGCTGCAGATTTGGGCGCTTCTTACCAGAAAGATTCTGCCAGCGGGCAGATAGGGCTTTTTGGTGATGACCTTTTTGAAGAAGTGCAGGATATTAAACTGCCGCAGCTTGACGAAATGCCAAAAAAATTATTGCTGGAAAACGAAAAGAAAATAGTTGGTTTTTATGTTACCGGCCACCCGCTGGACAGTTATTCGGCCGCGCTTGAAAACTACACGCAGATATATAAATTAACCGAAGCCGGCGAAGAAATGGACGGAAAATATTATTCCATTGCCGGGTTAATAAGCGGTGTGCGCCTGCGTACAACCAAAAGCGGCGACACAATGGCTGTTTTAACGCTGGAAGATTTCAGCGGCAGGATAGAAGTGGTTGTGTTTACCCGCCAGTATCACGAGTTTTCCTCGCTGCTGTATCAGGAAAATGTGGTTTCGGTTGAAGGTCGTTTAAAAGTGGACGAGCGCAGCGTGTCTTTGCAGGCTTCCGGTGTACGCCAGCTTAACGAAACCGGGCCTGAAATCCATTTAAAAATTACGCGCGATAAGGAAACCGGCAAAGTGCAGCAGGAAATGCGCCGCATTTTTGCAGCTTATCACGGCAGCACGCCGCTTTACCTGCATTTGCTTTCGTCCGGCAAAACAATTAAAACCGACCGCTGTTTTTGGATTGACGCCACTAACGACGGATTTTTCAAAGAAATTAAAATTTTGCTCGGTCCGGACTGCCTGCAATAACAATGAAACAGGCAGGAGTTTAACTAAAATAATGTTTATGCTTGCAAGCGGGCGTTAAAAACTGTAAAATAGGTATGTATATAATTATGTTTATAAAGATTCTGGGAGGTCGCTTATGAATATTGTAGTATGTCTTAAACAGGTTCCGGATACTTCCGAAGTAAAGCTTAATCCGGAAACCAACACCCTTATCAGGGACGGAGTGCAGAATATCATGAATCCGTTTGACCGTCAGGCACTTGAAACTGCCCTTATTTTAAAAGATGCCAACGGTGCTAAAGTTACGGTAGTATCCATGGGGCCCCCGCAGGCTGAAGAAATTTTAAAAGAAGCAATTTCCATGGGTGCCGATGAAGCAGTGCTGGTTAGTGACCGTGCACTGGCAGGCAGCGATACCCTGGCAACCAGCTTTGCGCTTGCCGGTGTTGTAAAAAGCCTTGGCGATGTAGACCTTGTTTTGTGCGGCAAACAGGCTGTTGACGGCGATACCGCGCAGGTTGGCCCGGAAATGGCTGAACATCTTGGGTTTCCGCAGGCAACAGGCGCATTAAAAGTAAGCGTTGACGGCAATAAAGTTCTGGTTGACCGTGAAAATGAAAGCAGCAGCCAGACCCTTGCTGTGGAAATGCCTGCCCTTGTAACCGTTACCAGAGCTGAAAAAGAGCCGCGTTTTGCCAGCATTAAAGGCAAAATGAAAGCAAGAAAAGCTGTTATTCCCGTTAAAACAGCAGCAGAACTCGGCATTGATACCACAATGATTGGTCTTTCCGGTTCTCCTACCAAAGTTAAAAAAGTTTTCACTCCTCCTGTTCCCGAGGTTAACAGTGAAATCATTAATGAAGAAGATACCGATAAAGCAGTTGACATGCTGATTGAAAAACTTGTACAGGCAAATATTATTACTCGTTGAGGTGAAATGACATGGCAATTAAAATAGATAAAGAACAATGCATTGGCTGCGAATCCTGTGTTGCAACCTGCCCGGCAGGCGCGCTCAGCATGGAGGACGGCAAAGCATCCGTTAACCAGGATACCTGCATTTCCTGCGGCGCATGCGTGGGCGAATGCCCGGTTGGCGCAATCAGCATGGAAAAAGCTGAGAAAAAAGAAGTAGCTAACAGCGAAGGCAAAGACCTTTGGGTTATGGCTGAACTGGAAAAAGGCGAGCCTGTTGGCGTAACTTATGAACTTTTGGGCGAAGTTTCCGAACTGGCTGCCAAATGCGGACAGCGCTGCTGCGCAGTGCTTGTTGCTGCCGAAGCAGGCGATATTCCCCAAAAACTTATTGCCGCAGGCGCGGATGTTGTTTATACCGTAATCGGCGCCGAATATGCTGAATATAATACCGACCTTTATACAAATGCGTTCTGCGAACTGGCAGAAGCATATAAACCAAGCGCAGTAATGTTTGGCGCTACTGTTGACGGCCGTGACCTTGCACCGCGCATTGCAGCACGCTTAAAAACCGGCCTCTGCGCCGACTGCACAGGACTTGATATTGCAGGTGACCTTGTAGAATGGACCCGTCCGGCACTTGGCGGCAATATTCTGGCAACCATTGTCTGCGACGAACACCGCCCGCAGATGGGTACCGTACGTCCCAAAGTATTTAAAGCAAAAGAAGCGGATGCTTCCAGAACCGGTGAAGTTATCAGCTACGAAGTAAAAAATAAAGTTGAATCTAAGGTAAGCCTTGTACGCAAAGAAGAAATTACCGAAGCAGGCAGCATTAAAATTGAAGATGCTGAAGTTGTATGCTCCGGCGGCCGCGGACTTGGCTGCTGCGACAACTTCAAAATGCTGGAAGAACTTGCAGCGCTGTTTGAAAACGGCAGCGTAGGCGGTTCCCGCGCAGTTGTTGATGAAGGCTGGATTGACCACGCCCATCAGGTTGGCCAGTCCGGTAAAACCGTAACGCCGAAAGTATATTTTGCTTTTGGTATTTCCGGTGCTATCCAGCATCTTGCAGGCATGAGCTCTTCCGATGTTATTATTGCCGTTAATAAAGATGCCAATGCGCCAATCTTTAAAGTAGCGCAGTATGGCATTGTCGGCGACGCCAAGGAAATTCTGCCTAAACTTATTGCCAAAATTAAAGCATTTAAAGAGGCTTAACGGAGGTTTAATATTTGTGTGGAAAGTAGTTTATATTGCGCAGACCAAAGAGAACGCGCAGGAGATTAAAGAACTGCTTACAAACAATGGCTTTCTGATACAGACGAATGTAGCCGGAGCTAAAAAGGGGGGCGCTTATGAAATTAGCGTCCCTTACTCCGAAGCAGAAGATGCTTATGAGGTGCTTTGCGAGAACCGTTTTCGCGCGTAAGCCGGAGGAATATTATGAAAAAAACCAAAATTATCTGCACTATGGGCCCAAGCACGGACGATGCTGCTTTACTGGCAGAAATGATGCGTTCCGGCATGGACCTGGCACGTTTTAATTTTTCGCATGGCTGCCATGAAGACCATGCGCGCCGCGTGGAATTAGTGCGCAAAGCTGCCGCCGAAGTTGAAAAACCAATAGCTTTAATTGCCGATACCAAGGGGCCTGAGATGCGCCTTGGTATTTTTAAAGAAGGTAAGGTTATTTTAAAAGAGGGCGACAGTTTTACGCTTACAACCAAAGAAATTGAAGGCACGCAGGAAATTTCCTATGTAAATTACGCTGGTTTGCCGGAAGAATTGCAGCCCGGCAACGCAATTCTTCTTTCGGACGGGCTTTTGGCGCTTGAAGTAACTGATGTTGATGTACAGGGCGGTAAAATTTATACCAAAGTTGTGCATGGCGGCGAAATCAGCTCGCGCAAACGCGTAGCCTGCCCGGGTGTGGAACTGAAACTGCCGTTTTTATCCGAACAGGATATCAGCGACATTACTTTTGCCGCAAAACTAGGCATGGACTATGTTGCGGCTTCGTTTGTGCAAAAAGCAGATGATGTGCTTGCCATACGCCGCGTGCTGGAAGAAGTAGGTTCTTCCATGGGTATTATATCCAAAATTGAAAATCATGCCGGTGTAAAAAATATTGAAGAAATTATTGCCGTTTCCGACGGCGTTATGGTTGCCCGCGGTGACCTCGGCGTGGAAATACCTGCCGAAGTGGTGCCGCTGGTACAGAAAAATATCATCCGCAGCTGCAATAAGGCAGGCAAGCCGGTAATTACCGCAACGCAGATGCTTGAAAGCATGATTACCAGTTACCGTGCCACTCGTGCGGAAGCAAGCGATATTGCCAATGCAATTTTTGACGGTACTGACGATATTATGCTCAGCGGCGAAACAGCGTCCGGCAAATATCCGCTGGAGGCGGTGCGCACCATGGCCAAAATTGCCGAGCAGACCGAAACTGCGCTTGATTATGCCCAGATTTTTAAAAACAAGGGCATTGGTGAACGCATCCATTCGACGGAAGCTATCAGCCATGCAACCGTGCAGATTGCGCAGGAACTTGGCAGTGACGCCATTGTAAGTATTACGGAATCGGGCTTTACGGCACGCATGCTTGCCAAATACCGCCCGGCGGCAGGTGTAATAGGCGTATCGCGCCATCCGCAGACGGTACGGGCCATGCAGCTTTACTGGGGCGTTTGCCCGGTATTGGGGCCGTGGTCTGACAATACCGACGAATTGATAGAAAGCTCTTTAAGCTGCGTTAAAAAATGCGGCCTCGTTAAAGACGGCGATAACGTTATTGTTACGGCAGGTGTTCCGGTTGGCAAGCCCGGCACGACAAACCTTATTAAAGTTGTTGCCATGAGCAGAAAGCTTGTCAGCGGCGTTGGCATTGGTCTGCAATCAATTACCGGTGTGGTATGCAGATGCACAAAACCGGAAGATTTTACCGGCAAACTTAAAGCCGGGGATATACTTGTGGTTGATGTTCTGCCTGATGAAGCAGGAAAATACGCGGCCGCGGCAGGCGCTATTATTGCCGAAGAAGGCGGCCTTACTTCCACTGCCGCAATTGTTGCCGTAGGCTGCGGCGTTCCGGCCATAGTTGGTGCGTGCGGAGCCATGCAGTCGCTGAAAGACGGCACAACCGTTACCGTTGATACGGTGAGCGGCATTGTGTATGAAGGCACCAGCAATATTATGTAAACGGGAGTTTTGAAATGGCAGCCGATAATGAATTGGAAAATTTAAAAACAGATTGCATTACCGCGCTGCGTAAAGGTGACGAAGATGCTTTTGATGCGGCAGCTTTAAAATTTCAGGAATCTTCAGCCGGAGATTTGCAGTTTAAAATGGAAACGCTCGGGCTGCTGGCCTGCCTGGCGTTAAAGCAGAATTACTGCCGCAGCGCGCTGAAAGCACTTAATTTATTATCTGTTTGTTCACTGGATATAGCTCCGGAGGATGCACAGACAGAAAATGTTTTTTTGCAGAATTTGCGCTATGCCGCTGTAATGGCGGCGCGCACGCATAATAAAGATATTTTTGCCGCTGCCGTAAGCAAACTGGCGGTGCGTTACGCTAAAAATAATTACATTAAGGAAAACACAGACGCTTTTATCAGTGTTTTGAATGCCTTGATGTTTATTGCGGCCGACCGCCGTTATACAGATATTTTGCCGATGCTGCGCTGGCTGAGCCTGCGTTTGTGCAGAAATGAAAATGTTACGGAAGAACTGCTGCTTCCGTTTCTGCGCGGGTGGGCATGCCTTGCGGCGCAGGCGGCAAGGCGAGGCTGGCATGATGTTGCAAACCAGCTTTTAAACGGCTTGTTTTACTTTTTGCTTAAACAGCGCAGCTTTACTTTAACCCGCAGCATTTTAATGTACGTTATGCTGCACATGCAGATGTACGCAGCGTGGGACGGCGTTGCCAAAGCGTTTGAAGTATATGCGCCGGTGCAGAATTTTTCGCTGGTTTTGCTGAAACAAATGTTAAAGGAAGCTGACGGAAAACTGCGTATTAAAACAGTACGTTTGCTTTTGCGCTCCTGGCGCGATTTTATTGCCGCGGCGGCACGGCAGGCCATGGAGGACGAACTAAGCCTTTACCAGAGCTGGTTTTCGTATGGCGAAGCAAAAGAAAGCAAAAAATACCGGCAGCGCAGCCGCCTTTTTATTCAGCTTACGCTGGGGTATTGGGCGGCACAGCAGCCGCGAACCAGCAAAAAACAGCTTAAATACCTGAAAAATATTTTTGAGCAGGACCTTGTAAAAGATAAATATTTGCAGCTTTTAGAAGATGTTCGCTGAAAAGTAAGGGCAGTTATAAACATAGCTGCCCTTTTTGTATAATCTGTGTAAAATTTATGTATTAAATATTTTCAGGCTTTTACAAATGGTATAATAAAATTAGTTGTATTTCGGGAGGGACGAATTTATGAGTAACTATTCATTGCCGCTTTTTATGCAGGTTAAAGCAAATGCAGTTACCGACCTTAATAAAAACCTTAATTTATATATGCCAAAGCTGGTATTTGCCAAAACTTTAATTTTAACAACGGAAGGCCTGCTGCAAACGCTTGACAGGAAAGTAAAAATACTTTTAAACCAGCTGCGCGGTTATGAAATTGTAACGGTTAAAGAAAGTTCATTTGATTTTGCTGTGGAAGTGGCGAAAAAAGTTGCCATGAATAATATACGGCTTGTTATAGGCCTCGGCGGCGGAACGGCGCTTGATACGGCAAAATATGCAGCTTTTGTTGCCAATGTTGCCTATATTGCCATTCCAACGGCTCTCAGTAATGACGGTGTATGTTCGCCGGTATCGGTGCTTTTGGCACAGAACGGACGCCGCCATTCGTTTACTTCTAAAATTCCGGACGGCCTTTTAATTGATACGGACATTATTTTTGAAGCGCCGCGCCTTTTGCTTAAAGCTGGCGTGGGCGATACTATCAGCAACTATACTGCTCTTTATGACTGGCAGCTTGGCTGCGACGAAAACAATGACCGCCCCAACGATTTTGCCTATATGCTTTCGGAAACGGCGTTCAACTCGCTTTTATATTCGGAAGAAAAATCGCTTACATCAATTCCGGGCATTAAAATGCTGGCGCAGTCTTTGGTGCTGAGCGGGCTTTCCATGCAGCTTGCAGGAAATTCGCGCCCCTGCAGCGGTTCGGAGCATCTGTTCAGCCATGCGATGGATGAACTTTTCGACCATAATATTCCGCACGGGATTCTGGTAGCCATGGGCAGCGTTGTTTCGTGCAAATTGCAGGGCAGGGACCATCATGTGGTGCTTGACTTTTTAAAAGCCTATGATATCAGCGTTAACCCGGCAAAACTTGGCATAACAGAAGATATGTTTATAAAGGCGTGGATGTTTGCCAAGGAAGTGCGCAAAGAGCGCTATACCATTCTTAATAAAATTAATCTTACGGAAGAACTTTTCCGGCAGCTGTATGTAGCTATGCTGGATGAATGTGAATGATGTATATTTTAAAATTTATTTTATTATGGCTGCTGCCTCCGGGCTGTATTGTCCTTCTGCTGACAGTATTAACCTTTTATCTGTTTAAGCGCAGCGCAGCCGGAAAATTTGCTGCGGCACTTATTACTTTACTTTTGTATTTTGCTTCTTTAATGCCAACGGCGCAGCTTTTAACGCATGGGCTGGAAAGCAGCTATACGCAGCAATCCGCCGTAAAAGCGGATGTAATTGCCGTATTGGGCGGCGGTGCCGTAAGCGGCGTTCCAGATGTTGACGGTGAAGGCGCACTTGCGGCGGCAGGCATGAACAGGCTGGCAACAGGCATGCGCCTGCAGAGAATGCTTGGCGTGCCGCTGATTGTAAGCGGAGGGCAGGTGTTTAAAGACAGCGGCGGTGAAGCGGAAATTGCCAAACGCGTCCTTATAAGTATGGGCGTAAAGGAAAATATGGTTTATACCGATACCAAAGCGCTTAACACCAGGCAGAACGCGCAGAATATTATTGCTGCCTCTAAGGAAAACGGCTGGAAAAGAATTATTGTTGTAACGTCGGCCCTGCATATGCCGCGCGCCATGCAGAATTTTGCTGCCGTTAAAGACAGTGATATGGAAGTAACCGCATATCCCTGCGATTATCTTTCTTCAGGCAAAATTGTAATTTCGCCGTTCAGCTTTGTGCCTCAGGCTTATGCGCTTGATTTGACGGCAATGGCGCTAAAAGAGTATCTTGCTTTGGCAGCAGGCAATTTTTTGTAAAAATTTTACAATTTAGGCTTGCCTGCTTTAAACAGCTTGTGATATAATATTACGCGTGTAAAAATACACACGTCTGCGGATTTGCCCGCTGTCCGCAAGGTTAGGGCAGAGCTGATGCAGGCGGAGGAAAAAACAGGAGGAAAGAAAAATGGCAATTATCTCTATGAAACAATTACTCGAAGCCGGCGTACATTTCGGTCATCAGACCCGCCGCTGGAACCCTAAAATGGCTCCGTACATCTTCACTGAAAGAAACGGTATCTACATTATCGACCTGCAGAAAACCGTTAAAAAAGTAGAAGAAGCTTATAACTTCATGCGTGACGTTGCTGCAAGCGGCGAAAGCATTTTGTTCGTAGGCACCAAAAAACAGGCTCAGGAAGCTATCCGTGAAGAAGCTCTCCGCTGCAACATGTTCTATGTAAACGAACGTTGGCTGGGCGGCATGATGACCAACTTCAAAACCATTCAGGGCCGTATTAAACGCCTGCGCACTCTGGAAGCAATGGAAGCTGACGGCACTTTTGACGTACTGCCGAAAAAAGAAGTTATCGGCCTGCGCCATGAAATGGAAAAACTCACTAAATATCTCGGCGGCATTAAAGATATGAAAAAACTGCCGGGCGCTCTGTTCATCATCGACCCGCGCAAAGAAAACATTGCAGTTATGGAAGCTCGCAAACTGAACATTCCTATCGTTGCAACTGTTGACACCAACTGCGACCCGGACGTTATCGACCATGTAATTCCGGCAAACGACGACGCTATCCGCGCTGTAAAACTCCTTACCGCTAAAATGGCTGACGCTGTTCTGGAAGGCCGTCAGGGCATGCAGACCGAAGAAGCTGCAGAAGTTGTTGAAGAAACCGCAGCTGCTGAAGACGCAGAATAATTTTTAAGATTTCAGGAGGAATAATAAATGGCTGAAATTACCGCTGCATTAGTAAAAGAATTACGCGAACGCACCGGTGCCGGCATGATGGACTGCAAAAAAGCCCTTGCCGCAACCGAAGGCGATATGGATAAAGCAATTGACTTTTTACGTGAAAAAGGCCTTGCTGCTGCTGCTAAAAAAGCAGGCCGCATTGCTGCCGAAGGTTTGGTAGAATCCTACATTCACGGCGGCGGACGCATTGGCGTTCTGGTTGAAGTTAACTGCGAAACCGACTTCGTTGCCAAAACCGATGCTTTCAAATCCCTCGTAAAAGATATTGCAATGCACATTGCTGCTGCTAACCCGAGCTACCTGCGCCGTGAAGAAGTTCCGGCAGCAGAACTTGAACACGAAAAAATGGTTCTTTCCGAACAGGCCCGCAACGAAGGCAAACCGGAAAAAATCATTGAAAAAATGGTTACCGGCCGTATTGAAAAATACTACAAAGAAGTTTGCCTGCTGGAACAGCCCTTCGTTAAAGACCCGGACAAAACCATCAGCGATTTAATTACCGAATCCATTGCTAAAATCGGTGAAAACATTGCTATCCGCCGTTTCACCCGTTATCAGCTTGGTGAAGGCATTGAAAAGAAACAGGAAGATTTTGCAGCAGAAGTTATGTCTTTTGTAAAATAAAACTTGTTTAATAAAGAGAACACTTTGGTGTTCTCTTTATTTTTTGCCTTTTTACAAAGATATCATAAATTATGCCTGTTAAAAAGAGGAAAAACAGACAATTTGTAGAATAGAAAATAAGATGTGTAAGTATGTAAATTTGAAGTATAGGGGGCGTGTGTTTTGGCTGAAGAAAGTAAGTTTAAACGAGTAGTTTTAAAATTAAGCGGCGAAGCCCTGGCAGGTGAGAAGGGCTTTGGCATTGACCCGGAAATTGTTGATTCCATAGCAAAACAAATTCAGGATGTTACCGAATGCGGTTTACAGGTAGCGGTTGTAAACGGCGGCGGCAATATTTGGCGCGGACTGTCCGGAAGCTCGAAAGGTATGGACAGGGCAACTGCCGATTATATGGGGATGCTCGCAACCGTAATAAACTCGCTGGCATTGCAGGATGCACTGGAAAACCGCGGCGTGCCTACACGTGTGCAGACCGCTATTGAAATGCGCCAGATTGCTGAAACTTATATCAGGCGCAGGGCTATCCGCCATATGGAAAAAGCAAGGGTTGTTATTTTTGCGGCAGGCACCGGCAATCCGTATTTTTCCACTGATACAACCGCTGCGCTGCGTGCTGCGGAAATTGAAGCCGATGCAATTTTGATGGCTAAAAAAGGCGTGGACGGCGTATATGACAGCGACCCGGCTAAAAATCCGGACGCCAAAATGTTTGAAGAACTTGATTATATCGAAGTAATCCAGCGTAAGCTGAGCGTTATGGACTCTACGGCAATCAGCCTGTGCATGGATAACAAGATACCTATTGTTGTGTTTAACATTGATAAGCCCGGCAACATTTTAAAAGCTGCTTTGG
>OHFM01000930.1_pt1 | contig 10526 bp, 9 predicted proteins | sample 1567511 | NCBI WGS metagenome assembly OHFM01 (sample SAMEA3879571, study PRJEB24766) | human gut metagenome | biome: human-associated habitat; feature: feces | place: USA | collected 1985/1987
CCTTCAATATCTCTAATTGATTCTACTAAACCTTCATCATCACCCATATCGTTACTATATTCTGCATAATCCTTTAAAGTTAAATATGTAATTGCAATTTTTCCATTTTCAATAAATTCTAATCTTTCATATATTAATTTTTCAAGTTGGCAATGAGCTTTTGTTTTAGTTCTTAATACTTCTTGACAGATTTTTGAAATATTTACACCTTTTCTTAAAAGTTGTGCTGCAAATTCAAATGTGTCTGATGTAACTGATGAATATTGAAATCCACCTGTATCTGTAATAATTCCTGTTAATAAACATGTTCCTAGTTCTTTGTCTATATCTATTCCAAAATATTCAAACATTCCTATTAATACTTGACAACAAGCTGGTGCTACAGGATCTACATAGTTAAAGTCTGCAAACATTGAATTTACAGAATGATGGTCTATTTCTATTGTTCTTTTTGCTGTTTCAAAATATTCTTTTCCTCCAACAAGTCTTTTTAAATCTGAACAATCCACAGATATTGCCAAATCATATTTATTTGTTCTTCCTTTTTGTAATATTTTATCTGCTCCTGGTAAAAAATCAAATACTTTTGAATATTCTGGTATTATAACATCTGCTTCTTTTCCTAATTTTGCTACTGCATGCATTACAGATAGAGAGCTGGCTACAGCATCTCCATCTGGTGATTCATGACATAATACTACTATTGTTTCTGCTTTTTTTATTTCTTCTAATATGTTGTCTAGAGTCATCTTCTTTTCTCCTTTTGTTAGAAAATAATTAATTCTTTTCCAACTTTTATTTATTATCTTTTTTCAAATCATTTATAATCTTATCAATTCTTGCTCCATATTCTAGTGATTCATCTAATTCAAACACTAATTCTGGAGTATTTCTTAAATTAATTCTTTTTGCAAGTTCTGATCTTAAAAATCCTGATGATTTTTTTAATCCTGCAAGTGTTTTTTGAATTTAAAATACTTACAGAAACTTTAGCATATTTTAAATCTGGTGTTACTTTAACTTTTGTTACACTAACCATTCCAGTAACACTAGGTTCTTTTAGTTCAAAGCTTATTAATTGACTTAATTCTTTTCTAAATTCTTCGTCAATCCTTCCTTGTCTATTATTATTCTTTGGCATTTTGCTCTCCTTTCAAAAGTTATATTAACTTTTAAATCCTATCTTTTTATCTCTTCTAAAATGTATGCTTCAAGAATGTCTCCCTCTTTAATATCATTAAATTTCTCAATTTGAATACCACATTCAAATCCTTTAGAAACTTCTTTTGCATCATCTTTAAATCTCTTAAGTGAAGCAAGTTTTCCTTCATGTATAACAACATTATCACGTAATACTCTTACTCCTGCATTTCTTTCAAGTTTTCCATCTAATACATATGCTCCACCAATTGTACCAACATTTGAAATTTTAAATGTTTGTCTTATTTCAGCATTTCCTATAACTTTTTCTTGATATTTTGGTGCTAACATTCCTTTCATTGCTGCTTGAACATCATCTATTGCTTGATATATTACAGAATATTGTTTTATTTCTACTTCTTCTTTTTCTGCCATTTCTTTTGCTGTATGGTCTGGTCTTACATTAAATGCTATTATTATGGCATTTGAAACTTTTGCTAATGTAACATCTGATTGATTTACTGCTCCTGCTGCACTATGGATTACTTTTACTTTTACTTCTTCGTTTTCTAGTTTTTCCATTGATTGTTTTATTGCTTCTACAGAACCTTGAACATCTGCTTTTACTATTAAGTTTAATACTTTCAAATCTCCTGCTTCCATTTTGCTGAATAAGTTATCTAATGTTACTTTTGTTCCAGCATTTATTGCATTTTCTCTTTCTTGACGTTTTCTCTTTTCAATTAAATGTTTTGCTGTTTTCTCGTCTTTTACTTCATAGAATGTATCTCCTGCTTGTGGAACTTCTGTTAATCCCATTATTTCAACTGGTGTAGATGGTCCGGCTTTTTTTACTTTTTTGCCTTTTTCATCTGTCATACTTCTTATTCTACCAATTGAAGATCCTACAACAATTGTATCTCCGACATCAAGTGTTCCTCTTTGTACAAGCATAGAAGCGATTGGTCCCTTTGACTTATCAAGTCTTGCTTCTATAACAACACCTTTGGCTTGTTTATTAGGATTTGCTTTTAATTCTTTCATATCAGCTACTAGTAAAACCATTTCTAGTAAATTATCTATGTTTATATTATTTTTAGCTGATATTGGACAGAATATTGTATCTCCACCCCATTCTTCTGGTACTAATTCATATTCCATTAATTCTTGCTTTATTTTATCTACATTTGCATTTGGCAAATCAATTTTGTTAACCGCCACAATTATAGGAATTCCTGCTGCTTTAGCATGATTTATAGCTTCCACAGTCTGTGGCATTACACCATCATCTGCAGCTATTACTAATATTGCAATATCTGTAATTTGTGCTCCTCTTGCTCTCATGCTTGTAAATGCCTCATGTCCTGGCGTATCTAAAAATGTAATTTCTCTGTTATTTACATTTACTTTGTATGCACCTATATGTTGTGTTATTCCTCCTGCTTCTCCTTCTATTACATTTGTACTTCTTATTGCATCTAGTAAAGATGTCTTACCATGATCTACGTGTCCCATTACTACAACTACTGGTGGTCTTGGTTGCAATTCATCTGCTTTGTCTTCTGTCTCATCAAATAATATGTCTTCTTCTTTTACTTGCTCTTTTTTCTTGGCTGTTATTCCAAATTCACTTGCTACCAAATATGCTGTATCAAAATCTATAGTATTATTTATTGTGCTCATTATTCCGTAATTTAACAATTTTTTTATTACATCACCACTTGTTTTTTTCATTTCCATTGCCAAATCTTTTACTGTTATTGTATCTGGAATCGTTATTTCTTTTAATTCAAATATTTTTTGTTTATTTCTTTCTTCTTCATTTTTTTGAATTCTTTTTCTATTTCTTTTTCCTCTTTCTGTAGTCAAGTCATAATAGTCTAGCATTTCTCCGTCTTGTTCATTAAACATATGTGATAATTTATCTACTTGTTTTAGATTTTTTAATTTTTCGCCATCAAATTCCTCATTGAATCTTCCACTTTTTCTTGTAGTCTTTTTGGTTGCTTTGTTTTCATCATATTTGTTATTTACTTTTTGCTTATCTATAGCTTTTGTACTGTAATCTCTTTGATTTTCTTTTTCAATTTCTACAGACATAATGTCTTTAATGTTTCTATCTATTCCTTTATTATCTAATGGTCTTCTTTCATTTCTGTTAAAATTAGGACGTTGTTGGTTATTATTTCTATTATTTTGAAATCTGTTATTATCCCTATTATACTGTTGTCTAGCACCATTTTCTCCATTATTATATGTTCTGTTTTGATTGTAGTTATTTCTATTTTGATTATAATTTCCGTTGTTGTTATAATTGTTTCTATTAAAATTATAACCATTATTATAATTTCTGTTATAATTATTTTCTGTTCTTCTTTGTTCTGGTTTAGGAGATTCTACAGTCGCCGTTGATGAAGTTTGTACTTTGGGTGTTGGTGCATTTTCTTGAGCTTTTATTGTTTCTTTTTCCAACATTTCTTCTTTTGCTTGCTCTTTTGATTGTTCTTTAACTTCTTTAACTTCTTCTTTTTTTTGTTCTTCTTTTTTGGAATCCTTTATTCCAAATAATTCATTAACCGTAAGAGGCTTAGTTGGCTTATTTCTATAAACAATATTGTAGTTTTGATTTTTTTCTCTTTCTACAAAACCAACATCTTTTCTATTTTGACTATTCTTTTCTTCTTGCTTTTCTTTTTTCTTATCCTCATCTGTTATTATAAGTTCTCTTCTTATTATAACTGGTGTATCTGTCTCTTTTTCTTTCACTTTTTTCTCTTTCTTTCCTATATTTTTTGTTTTTCCATCATCCAGGGCCTGCTCAAGTTTTTCCGCCTGTTCATTTTCTATTGTACTTAAATGGCTTGTTACAACTATTCCTAATTCCCTTGCTTTTTCTATTACTTCTTTACTGGCTAAGCCCACTTTTTTTGCTATTTCGTGTATTTTTATCTTACCCAATAACTTCACCCCCATCAATTTTTTTTGCTATTTCTTTTGCAATATTATTATCTTTAATTCCAATAACTGCTTTATTATCTTTTCCTATACATTTGCTTATTTCGTCCACTGTTAATATGTTGTAAAACATTACATTGTTTTCTATACATTTATTTTTTATATTTTTTATTGTTCTTTCTGAGGCATCTTTTGCAACTATAACTAGTTTAGCATTTCTTTTTATAATTTGTTCTAAACAAGCATCTGTGCCAAATACTATTTTTCCGGCTCTTGTTGCTAGCCCTATTAGCCCCATTACTTTAGTACTTATTATAATAAATTCCCCCTTTATTGAAATTAAAGTTTTTAGTCATTTTACTCCTTAAACATCTCTTCTAATTCATTATATATGTCTTCTGTTAGCTGTGTTTCAAAAACTTTTTCTATTTTTTTACTTTTTTTAGCTTTATTAAAGCAATCTACATTGTGACAAATATATGCTCCTCTACCACTTGCTTTTCCTGTCTTATCTATTGTAATGTTACCCTCTTTGCTTTTTACAATTCTCACAAAATCATTTTTGTCTTTTTGTACATTACATCCTATGCATGTTCTTTGTGGTTTCTTCTTCATATATATTCACCTCTTTCTTATAGCTTATTCTTCTTCTTGGTTTTCTACAACTTCTTCTTCATCTTTTTTCTGTAATATTTCTCTAAATTGAGATTCACTTTTAATATCTATTTTCCAGTTTGTTAACTTTGCTGCTAGTCTAGCATTTTGTCCAGCTTTTCCTATTGCCAATGATAATTGGTCATCTGGCACTATTACTTGTGCAAACTTCTCTTCCTCGTTTACATCAACAGCCATAACCTGTGCTGGAAGCAATGCTGCTGATATATATAATGCTGGGTCTGGATACCATTCTATTACATCTATCTTTTCTCCGTGCAACTCATTTATTATGTTTTGAATTCTAATTCCTTTTTGTCCCACACAAGAACCAACTGGATCTATATTTTCATTTGCTGAGTAAACCGCAACTTTAGTTCTACTACCAGGGTCTCTTGAAATACTTTTAATTTCTATTAATCCTTCATATATTTCTGGGATTTCTAATTCAAATAATTTTCTTACAAAGTCCGCATGTGCCCTTGAAACCGTTACTTGTGGAGAACCTTTTAATCCTCTTTCTACATTCAATACATATGCTCTTATTTTATCATTTACTCTATACTTTTCTGTTGGTACTTGCTCTTTTAGTGGCATTACACCTTCTAACTTTCCAAGGTCTAATACTACTATTCCTCCATCTGCTTTTTGTATTATTCCAGATACTATTTCACCTTTTCTATTATTAAACTCTGTATATAATACATCTCTTGATGCTTCTCTTATTTTTTGTATTATTACTTGTTTTGCTGTTTGTGCCGCTATTCTTCCAAAATTTCTTGGAATAATTTCTATTTTTGTTTTATCTCCTATTTCCAATTTTTTGTTTATTTTTTGTGCTTCTTCTAAACTTATTTGTGTTTGTGGTATTTCTACTTCTTCCACTACTTCTTTTTCTGCATATACATGTATCTCTCCTGTTGCTTCATCTATAACTATGCTTACATTTTCATCTGCATCAAAATTTCTTTTATATGCTGTTATTAACGCTGTCTGAATTGAATCTAATAAATACTCTTTATTTATCCCTTTTTCTTTTTCCAAATCATTCATTGCTAAAAACAACTCTTGTGCATCAATTGCTTGATTGTTATTTTTTGTATTCTTTTTCATTTTCCTATTCCTCCCCTAATTTACCATTCATATACTTTCTTTATTTGTGCTATATCTTGTCTTAATATTTCTTGTTCTTCATTATCGCTTATTACTATTATTGCCTTTTCATTAATTTGTTCTAATATGCCTATTATTTCTTTCTTCTTGTTTATTGGTTTAAATAATTTTATTTCTATTTTTTCTCCTATATTGTCTTTTAAATGTTTATCTTTTCTTAGTATTCTTTCTACTCCCGGAGAAGAAACTTCTAAAAAATATTGTTGTTTTATATAGTTTGCATCATCCAATAAATCAGTAATTGCATTATTTACTTTTTCACAATCTTCTAAACTTATTCCATTAGAGTTATCTATGAATATTCTTAAAAAATAATCTTTGCCTTCTTTAACATATTGAACATCATATAGTTCATAACCCAAATTAACTATTTTAGGTTCAACCAATTTTTCAATTTTTTCTTCTAAGCTTGACATATTTCACTCCCTTAATACGCATTTGAGAGTGGGATTTGTTCCCACTCTCTCTAAATTCCTTATGCGATTATTATTATACCCTATTTTTCTAGTAATTGCAAGTCTTTTTTTAATTTTCCCTCTGTTTTGTTACCTCATACATTACAATTCCTGCTGATACTGATGCATTTAGTGAAGTAATTTTACCTTTCATTGGTATTTTCACTAAGAAGTCACAGTTTTCTTTAACTAATCTTGACATTCCATATCCTTCGCTTCCTATTATTATGGCTACAGGCATTTTAAAGTCTTGTTGGTAATAATATGTTTTTGCCTGTCCATCAGTTCCGCAAATCCAAATATCGTTTTGTTTCAAAAATTTAATTGTTTCATTTATATTATTTACCCTTGCTATTTTCATATGTTGCACTGCTCCAGCAGAAACCTTTGAAACTGTGCTATTTACTCCACATGCTCTTCTTTTTGGTATTATTATTCCATGAACTCCAGCTGTTTCTGCTGTACGAATTATCGAGCCTAAATTATGTGGATCTTCTATTCCGTCTAATATTATTATAAACGGTTTTTCTTTTCTTTCTTCTGCAGTTTGTAAAATATCTTCCACTTCGCAATAATCATATGGAGGAACAATTGCAATTACACCTTGACTATTTTCTGTTTGAGCAATTTTATTTAACTTGCTTTTTTCTATTTCTGTAATTATTATTTTTCTGTCTTTTGCAATTGCAATAATTTTATTTATGGAGCCATGCTTCTCTCCTGTAGCTACAAGTATTTTATTTATGTCTTTGCCCGACTCCAAATATTCTAGTACAGCATTTCTTCCCTCTATCTGGTCATTATATTCTTCCATGTTTATTTCTCCTCTTAATACTAAAACCATCTTTTCTTTCTACCAAATTATGGAATTATAACATTATTATCTTGTGACATATTGTTAGACAACTCTGAAATATGTCCATATACATTTTTCATAAAAAACTCTATGGTGTTTTTTATTATTTTTTTCTCGTTTTCTTTTCCATTAGCACTTATCATACTGTGTAATGATGTAGTGCAAATACTAGCAAGTTCTTCTATATTTTCAATATTCACAGACTGATTTAATTTTTCTACTACTTTTCCGGTTTTATTTAGTACGCTTTTTTCAAGTACTGCTAGTAGCTGTTCTGGTTTGTAGTTATTAATTATAATTGCATTATTATTTTTTAACTCTGTTATTTCCTCTACAGTATCAACTTTATTTATATTTTTGTTGTATGTAGCAGTAATTTTTTTGCCGTTGTTGTTAATCTTTGTTGTTGACGTATTAGTTACTCCTCCATTTACTGGTCTTCCAATTTTAGTTTCTTCTGAATACATAATTTCATTTGTTGTAATATCAGGAATTAATTCGTATTTGTTTGTTATGTTTTTTTCATCTTTCACTTTTGAAAGTACAAGTTTAGCCCCTTGTTTTTCTTCCGAGTTATTTACAACATTAAAAATAATTTCTAAATTTAAATTGTTCTCACTAAATTTGTTATTTATAATTATTTCCACTTCTTGCTTTTCTTTAATTGCATTTGTATTTAAATTATTATCTGTCATATCTTCAATTGTAGTATTTATTACTGTTCTAAGTGTCACTTTGTCTTTTTCATATACTGTTATTGTTAATGGTGATTTCACATTAATTTTTTCTTTTAGCTCTTGTGCTGTCGAAGAAAGTTCCACTTCTGAACTAATTCCTAATCTTTTTAATATATTTAATAATGTTTGATTTTTAGAAAAACTATCAATGCAAGTTATTATTATTTGATTTACTTGATTTTCATCTAATTTTAATGTATATATATTTGCACTATATGTTGTTCCATTTATATCTATATTATTTTTTGCCTTACTATAATTTTCCTGTTTAATATTCTGCTTAACTATGTTTAAAAAGTCATTTATTAATTGTTTTTGCTCTTCTTCTGTAATTAATGGTTCATTACTAAATTCAATCTTTTCAGGAATTATTTTTTCTAACTGATTATTCCCACTTAAATCACTCGCTAATTTTTTTAGATTTTCATTTCTTATGCCTATATAGTACTTTAGTAAATCTTCACATTTTATAGCATATATATTTCCACTATTTATATAAGAAAAAGATAGTAAATTGTCTTGTCCATTTTTTAAATTTGCTTCAGCATATGTTCTTCTTGTAGCATTATCATGTCTTGTAGCAGTTGTTACATTAATATTTTGAATTTCTGTTCCTTTCTCTAATATTGTTGTTAAGCTTCCACTTGAAACATAACTAACATTTTTAAATGTTGTGCTTTGTTCTTTGTCATATTCATTTTCAAATATTTGTGATATTGCTTCTTGTTGTGCAATATATTTCCAGAAAAGCTCTTGTGGTTTTTTTAACATATCTGTAAAAAAGTATAAATATCCACCTGCCGCGCCTAATCCAAGTATCAATACTGTAATTATTACAACCCATAATCCAATACTTTTTTTCTTCATTTTTGTTCCTCCTTATTAATTTTTTTATTTATATCTTCTATTGCTGTTATTTTTAGATACTCCAGCCTTTTCTTGGTTTGCTCATCTTTATAGTCAATTCTGTCTATCAATTTTTCTATATATTTTTCATCTCTTATTTTTTTTAAACTATACTCAAAGTTTAAATCATATATAAAAGCTAATATTATTATCCATTTATCAATATTGCTTGTAACTGTGCCAGATTTTATTGTTTTTTTCATTAATATTTGCTCATAAACATTATCAGATAGTTTCTCGTCTCCTATATCCTCTTTTTTATACAATAAATAAAATGGCTTAAACAAATATATATTCATAATATCTAATTTATCCGCATCTCGTATTATTTTTGCTTGAAGCATTTCTTCTTTATTCAGGTTTAAGTTTATACTATATTTATTATGATTTCTTATTGCTTCATTTATAATTTTATCATATTTATTTGTAGAAATAAACCTTCTTATTAAATTATTTTTATTTAGTTGTTCTACACCATACTCTGCATGATCTATACTTTTTGAATCCACAAATGTAGAATATTGTGTAATTTGTTCAAATCTACCTATATCATGTAAAAGGCCAACTAATTTTGCAATTTGTACTTGTTCTTCATTTAATTCTAGTGACTTTGCAATATTATAGCTTTCTTTTTCAACTCTGTAAGAGTGGTCTTTTTTCATTTTAATATTTTCATTTTGCAAATCAAATTTTAAAACATATTCTTCAAATTCTTCTTCAGCTTTTTTAAAATCAATCATATGTACCTCTATTCCTGGGCATTTTCTTCAATTAAATTTGTTTCCATTTCATTTTCTTTTACTTCAATTTCAGAAATAGCACCATTTGTTTTATAAGCTTTTATTTGTATTTTATATGTTTTGCCTATGTCTATATTTTTCTTATATTCTTCTATTTTTTTTATGCTTGTTTCTCCATTTACCATTATAAGATCTTCTTTTGACATAATGCTATTATGTTCTATAAGGACCTCATATATTTTGTTCAAATTTGTTGCTGATATATTTCTGCTTCCATCTGCTGATATATATGTTTTTAATATTTTTTGTGCCTCTGCTTCGTTATTGTTTAATTTATCATTTATTATTGAATTTTTTTGTGCATAATCTGTTGCAAATATCCAAATTCCATTTATTATTTTTTCTGTTATTCCATCACCGTTTGTACTAATAAAACTTGAACCAATTGTGCTTATAACCTCTAATTTTATTTTAGGTGCTAACTCATCAAATCCTATTTTCTCAAATTTTTGTGTTAAATTTTGAAATTTGTTTATAATGTATTTTTCTATAAATGGCTGTAGCTGTTTCAGAGTATAATTATTTAATATAACAGCACTAGAGTCTTTTAATTCTGCTATTTTCTCGCCATTAACACCTACTTGTATATTTTGATTATATATTGAACTAACTTTTATTCCATTTTCATTCATAATAGTAGTAATTATTGAATTATTTATATTATTATTTTCCATCTTTCCAATTTTATTAACTATTTTATAGTTATACATTGGTTTATTTATATTTGGTGTTATTATAATATTATTTGTTACAAAATTGTCTTCTTCATTTTTATCAACAATAATTTTAGAATTATAACTAATATTCTCTGTAGAAATTTCTAAAAATATTAATAATTTAAGACTATTAT
>OHFM01000939.1_pt1 | contig 10445 bp, 10 predicted proteins | sample 1567511 | NCBI WGS metagenome assembly OHFM01 (sample SAMEA3879571, study PRJEB24766) | human gut metagenome | biome: human-associated habitat; feature: feces | place: USA | collected 1985/1987
AGGATTATCAATATAAATATATCACTCCAAGCCAAATAGATTATTATTTGCAAAATGAAAATGTCAAAAAAAATAAACCATTATATGAAAAATTAAATCTAGTTGTAATATGAGTAGAAGTAATAAATAATTTTTCAATATTAAGATTTCTATAAACAGATTCATCTAACTTAATAGAAAATTTATTTCTGTCATTAATTAAAACTTTAATATTAAGCTTATCTATAAGTTTTTCAGATAATTTTTGTTTCATGTAAATTTCTAAATCACTAGTAACTATACCAAACCTATCCTTAATATTTTCATACACTTCTTTAAAATCATCTATACTATTAATATTCGCGATTAATTTATGTATCTCAATAATCACTGCATCTTCATCAGAATAGTTTGTTGTAATATGAGTAGTTACATCGTCGATATTAGTCTCCTTTTCTTCTTCCTCACTTACTCCATTTAACTCTTCATTAACTAACGCTAAATACATATCAACTCCAACAGAATCTATAAATCCGGCTTGTTCACTACCAAGCAAATCTCCCGCACCACGAATACTAAGATCTCTCATAGCTATTTTATATCCACTACCAAGTTCAGTAAATTCCTTTATAGATTCAAGTCTCTTTTGAGCAGTATCTCCAAGTATTTTTTCTTTGTTATACGTCAAATAAGCATAAGCTTGTCTATCACCTCTACCGACTCTACCTCTAATTTGATAAAGTTGAGAAAGTCCAAATCTATCTGAATCCAGCACAATAATCGTATTAGCATTAGGAATATCAATTCCATTTTCAATAATAGTAGTACTAATCAAAACATCAAATTTACCTAAAGTAAAATCAAGCATTATATCTTGCATATCTTCTTTATTCATTTTACCATGAGCATACCTTATAGAAACTTCAGGAATAAGTTTTGCATAACTCTGAACAACACTTTCCATATCTTCAACTTTATTATAAAGTATAAATACTTGCCCACCTCTTGCTTTTTCTTTCAAAACAACATTTCTTAGAATATAAGGATCATAATTTATAACATATGTTTGAACAGGATATTTATTTTTAGGCGGTGTTTCTATCAAACTAAGATCCCTCACTCCAATCAAACTCATTTGCAAGCTTCTAGGAATAGGTGTCGCAGAAACAGATAAAACGTGCACATTAGACTTAATTTCCTTAATTCTTTCTTTATGCATAACACCAAAACGTTGCTCCTCATCAATAACCAGTAATCCTAAATCTTTAAATTCCACATCAGAACTTAATAACCTATGAGTTCCAAAAATAACATCAATCTTTCCTTCCTTAAGCTCTTTTAATATCTTTTTAGTTTCCTTAGAAGTGGTATATCTGTTCAAAAGTGCGATATTAACCGCGTGATTCTTAAATCTAGAAGTACACGACATAAATTGCTGATAACTTAATAATGTAGTAGGACATAAATACATAACCTGTTTACTATTCATAACAGATTTAAATATTGCCCTAAAAATAACCTCTGTCTTACCATAACCAACATCCCCACACAATAGTCTATCCATTGGTTTAGAACTTTCTAAATCCTTTTTGATTTCATATGAAGTCTTTAGTTGATCAGCAGTTTCATCATAAATAAACTCATTTTCAAATACTATTTGTTCAGGAGTATCTTCTTCAAAAGGTTTGACTGAACATAAATTTCTATTCTTATAAATCTTAATTAACTCACTACTAATATCCTTAATTTTCTTCTTAATTTTAATTTTAGTTTTTTCCCATTCCACACTATTTAGCTTATGAATTACAGGTTTTGCCCCATCCTTAGAAGAATACTTATAAAGCTTATCAACTTTATCGACAGGTAAATATAACTTATCATCGCCTTTATACTTAATAAGAATATAATCTTTTAATAAACCATTTTTCTCAATAGTAGTAATACCCATATAAACTCCTATACCACTATCTCTATGAACTACATAATCCCCCACTTCTAGCTTATCAATAGAATTAATCTTTTTACCCATTTTATAACCTGTATTGTATTTAAGTTTATTAAATGAAGCAAATAAATCATTTTTTGAAAAGTATGATATTCCATTATACACAAACCCGTTCATCAAATCTTTTTTAATTATTTTACCTTCAGTTAAATTTAGTCTTTTAATAAATTCATTATCAGTACTTACTAAATAAGAATTAAACGAGCTAACATCATTTTTGAATCTATCAAAATCATTATTATAATTTACTATCGAAGTCGCTTTAATAAAATAATCACTATCAGGTTCATTGGTGCTTGTATTTGCGTAAATAGTAAATTTAGAATTAATATCATCTAAATTAAATAATTCATTTTTCTCTCCATAATATTTCACCTGTTCCAAAATGGTTCTATGAACATTCTTAATAGCATTTATATCTTGATAAACTAAAATATAATCATCTAAATAACTCAAAATATTTTCTTTAGCATCACTATATTCATCGATAGCAGGTTTAATTATTATTTCCTCAATATTTCTATCCGAAAGTTGTGTATTTTCATTAAATTTCTTAATATCTTCAATTTCATCATCAAAAAACTCTATACGAATTGGGTGTTCTTCAAAAACAGGAAAAACATCAATAACGAATCCCCTAACACTAAATTCTCCAGTATTGGTAACCATTGATTCCCTCTTATACCCAATTACAGAAAGTTTATTAATAAAATCATCTCTATCTATACTTTGATTAATCTTTAATTTTATATTTTTCTTCTCAAAGCAAGTTCTAGATGGCATCTTTTTCAAAAAACTATTAGTGTGACATATAACAATTTTATTTTTGTCAGAATCTAAACTTTCTAAAAATTTGAGTCTCATAAACATTAACTCAGGAGAAGACGCAATTGCCTTTTTAGTTAAAAAATCATCATCTGGAAAAATATATACATTATCTTTCAAATAAAAATTAAGTCTAGCATAAAGATTATTAGCCTCAGTTAAAGAAGGTGTTACCAAAATTAAATCCTTATTACACGAAAAAAACATATACATTAATAATTGAGTGTATATTTCATTATCGGTAACAGATATTTTTAAATTATCTTTAAATTGTAAATTAAAAAGATTGTCAATCATAAATAATCACCTATTATATTTATTCATAATCTTATCAAAACTTAAAATATCCAAATCATCTATAACCTCATTTATAGTATCTAAAACTTTTTTTAATTTATTCATTTCTTCACTAGAAAACTTTCCAAGAACATAATCAACAACATCATAAGAAGACTTTGAGATACCTATACGAATTCTTTTAAATTCCTCTGTTCCAATGTGTTTAATAATACTCTTTATTCCATTATGTCCACCAGAAGAACCGCTAGTTTTAATTTTAAACGTTCCAATTTCAAAATCCATATCGTCATAAATTACTAATAAATCCGTTACATCTACTTTATAATAATCGAGCACTTTTCTAACAGCAAGCCCACTATCATTCATAAAAGTTAAAGGTTTAATAAATAAATACTTATCAATTGCAGTATTTTTTATACTATACATATAATTATCTTTAACTTTAAAATCAGATATATAATTATCTAGTGCCATAAAGCCTGCATTATGTCTAGTGTTTTCATATTCTTTTCCTGGATTACCTAAACCAACTATTACTTTCATTTCTTATTCTCCTCATACATCGAATATAAAATATTCTTACTAACATTGTTTTTCTTAGAAACATATTTTATAGCATCCTTACTAGTCATACCAAGTTGAGTTAATTCCAAAACATCTTTAAAAAGTTCATCGTAATTCATCTCATTAGTATTTTTTTCAATAACAATTACAATTTCTCCTTTAACATTTTCGTACTGTTGAATTGCTTCCAAGACAGTCCCCCTAAATACCTCTTCATAGACCTTAGTTATTTCCCGGGAAATACTTATTTGTCTATTTCCCAAGATTTTATAGATTTTTTGTAAAGTTTTATAAAGTCTATGAGGTGCTTCATATAAAATAATTGTAAAGTTTATACTCTTTAACTTTTCTAATTCAGCATTAGAAGCACTTTCCTTTGAATCTAAAAACCCATAAAAAAGAAACTTATCTTGATCTAAATTAGACATATTAAGTGCTGGTAAAAATGCACAAGCTCCCGGAAGAGCTATAACATTATATCCTTCTTTTATAATATTTTGTACTAATAACGAACCAGGATCGCTAATTAAAGGTGTACCTCTATCAGTAACTACAGCAATATTCTTTTTATTTTTTAGTAACTCAAGTGCAGTAACACTAGCTTTAGCCTCAGAGAACTTTTGACATTGATACACTTTGTTACTAATATCAAAATTTTTTAAAAGATTATTAGTTACACGGGTATCTTCGGCAAAAATAGCATCAACACTTTTTAAGACATCGACAGCACGAAAAGTTATATCTTTTAAATTACCAATAGGTGTTGGAACTATAAAACAATTACTATATTCTTTATCATAACTATGTTGAATCATAATTTCACATCCTTTCAAACATTTTTAAAACCTCAGAAGTATAACTTCCATCATCATTATGACAATATAAAGGTGGAAGTACTTTCACACCTATTTTACCATTTTTTTTAGCGTCTATCAAAACTAAATTAGATTCTTTACCTTCCTTAGGATAAATAAACCTTATTCTTTTAGGTTGCAAATTATTATTAGTCATAAGTGTTAAAATTTCAGATAACCTATCAGTCCTATGTACCATGACAAGACTTCCATTATTCTTAAGTAATTTTCTACTAACAGCAAATATATCATTTAAAGTTAACATTACTTCGTGTCTTGCTACAGTTTTAATATAATTATCGTTAAAATTGCTACTTTCGTTTACTTTAAAATATGGGGGATTACAAGTAATCAAATCAAAAGTATCTGTTTCAAATAAATCAGGTAATTTCTTTACATCTTCATTTAAGATAGATATTCTTTCTTCTAAACTATTTATTTTCACTGACTCGGTCGCTAAAGCATAAATCTCCTTTTGAACTTCAACGCCTATAATTTCAGAATCAGTTAAAGTACTTAAAATTAATGGTATAGGTGCATTCCCAGTACAAAAATCAATTATTTTCATTTCCTTTTTTAAAATACAAAATCTTGGAATTAATATAGATTCCAAGCTAAAATTAAAATATTCATTATTCTGTACAATTTTTAAATTATCATATCCTACCAAATCATTTATTACATTTTTTTCCACATTCATCACACTTACTTTTTAATACCACTTCTACTTTACCAACATCAAGTACAGAAACTGTATAAGTTCTTTTTAAGATATCTAAAGAAATTACTGTTCCTTTACCCTTATCAGTAGAAACTTCATCTCCAATATTTGGCATATCACTTCTATAATCTGAATATACATCATCTTCATAAGTTAAACAGCAAAGAAGCCTACCACATTGACCATTAATTTTATTAGGATTTAAAGTTAAATTTTGATTCTTAGCCATACTGATAGAAACAGATTCTGGAAAACAAGTTAAATATGAAGAACAGCATAACTCTCTACCACACTGTCCAATTCCAGCTATTTCTTTTGCCTTATCTCTTACGCCAATTTGTCTTAATTCAATTCTAGTTTTATATATAGATGCCAATTCCTTAGCAAGTTCTCTAAAATCAATTCTCTGTTCAGCAAGAAAAAACATAAGTAATTGAGTTCTATCCAAAGTGAACGAAGCATCAATAAAATTCATATTTAATTTATACTTATGAGCAATCTTTTTTGCATCAACAATAGCGCGTTTTGCATCTTTGATGTTTGATTTAAATGTTTTAATATCTTTTTCATTTGCCTTTCTAAGCACATTTTTCATATCAAGAACAAGTTTTTTATTTTTGATATTACTCATAATAACCTTAGCAAGTTGAATACCCCTTTCAGTTTCAACAATAACTAAATCTCCATCTAGAATATTTAACTCATTACCCTTGAAAAAATATAACTTTCCACCTTCTTTAAAATTTACTGCAACAACATTATTCATAAATTTCACCAACCATATCAAAAATCAATTTATCTATAAACAAATTAACATTCACATTATATTTTAACACATTTTCACTTTTATTCAACACTATTAATTTCCTAGTAAGATCTTTTTCATTTATGTTTAAAGCAATTTTTTCTACAGTAGATAAATACTCATCAAAATACTGAATTGTATTTTGAAATTTATAATTTAAAACATCATAATAAAAATATTTAATAATTTTAATGATAGACATAACTTTTGCTTTTTCTTCTTTTTTAGAAAATATATCTGGTAAATATGCTATAGAATCTACTTTATAATTTTCTATTTTATTAACTAAATCAATAGATTTCAAAAGTAATTCATTATCAAACATTTTAATATCAAAATCCACGTTATCATCTATTTTTATTAACTGACATCTAGACTTAATCGTAGGTAACACACTATTTATATTAGAAGTTATCAAAAAAGCATAGATATCATCTTCTGGTTCTTCTAAAAACTTAAGTAGTGAATTAGCAGCATAATCATTCATCATTTGTGCTTCATCAATAATATACGTTTTAGCTATATGAAATTGTGACTTAGTCTTAAATTTTGACTGTATATCCAAAATTTGATCTTTTATAATTTTAGAATTCTCAGGTCTAACGATTAACACATCACAAGATTCTTCATTAACTTCATCTTTAAAAATATATTTGCTAATAACTGAAAAAAGTGACTCTTTAAGTGAATCATAATTAGAATTATACAATAAAAAAGCGTGACTAATCGTATTTTGACTAGCCCTAAGGTTAAAATAACTTTCTAATTTTTCACTCATACTATCACCTAATCATTACTATCACAATAATTGATTCATAACAACAAGTCCAATTAAAGCAGGAATTCCCAAAAGTGTAACGAATATTATTGAAACAACATTTATTGGAATCATTGCACCAACGCTTGAAGTTATTAAATCAAATGCATACATTAAACATAACGCCATAACAAGTCTTTTTACTACAATTACTATTATTTGCATATTTGCCTCCACAAAATAGTATTATTGTAATTTAAATATTATGACAAGAATTTTCTATCATCAATTGCTCTTACTATCGTAAGTGGATCTAAATATTCAAAATCTGTTCCAATAGGAATACCATAAGATAACCTAGAAACTTTAACATTTTTATTTTCTAGCAATTTTTGAATATAAAGAGAAGTCATTTCTCCTTCAACTGAAGGATTAAGTGCAATAATAACCTCTTTTACTGAGTCATCAATGCGATTGTTAACTAATGAAAAAATATTTATATCCTCAGGATTTACCTCATCAATTGGTGATATAAGGCCCCCTAAAACGTGATATAATCCATTAAATTTACCTGTTTTTTCAAACATAAAAACACTTTTTGCATCTTCCACTACACAAATTGTAGATCTATCTCTAGTTTCAGAAGTACAAATATTACATTTTTCGTGATCAGTCAAATGACCACATACACTACATACAGTAATATTATTTTTAAAATTAAGTAAATTACTAGCAAATTCCTCTATTTTTTCAAAATCAATATCATTAACATCATACACAAATCTTTCAGCAGATTTTTCGCCTACTCCCGAAAAAAGACGAAAACTTTCTTTAAGTTTTTCAAATTCCTCTGGATAAACCATTATTAGAACAATCCTCCAAGACCACTTGTATATTTACCCATTTTTTCTTCTTTAGTTTTTGCAACTTGATTTAAAACATCATTAACCGCTACTAAAAGCATATCTTCTAACATATCTTTATCTGAAAGAACAGAATCATCAGTTATTTTTATTTTATTAACTTGCATTTTTCCAGACATTTCAATCTTCACAGCTCCACTAGTAGCAGTAAAAACAGTATTTTCTATCTCCTCATTAGCTTTTTGTAGTTCTCTTTGAACTTTTTGTGCTTGTGCCATTAAATTTTGCATATTCATAATAATTTCCTCCTCATTTTACACTAACAGTGTCATTTCCGAATATATCTAAAGCAGAATTTTCAAAATCACTATAAAATTCTCCCTGTTCTAATTGTACATCATTTTCTTCAACAAATACATATTTAATATTATTTTTCTTATTTTTTATAAAATCTTCCTTACATTTATTCCATTCATCATTAGTAAGTGCAATTACCTTATAAGAATTATCAAAAAGTTCCTTAACAAAAGCTTCTATTTGAGATATTTTCTTATTAAAGTTTATTACATCACTCGAATTATTAAACGCAAATAATAAATATTTAGAAGAAGCCACCACTACTTTACCATTTAAAAGTAAATTAGCTAAAATATTGTAAGTTTTATTTGAAACAAAATCATATAGTTTGTCATAATTATTGTTAATATCAATCAATATCTTTTTATCAGCCTCAGCAAAAACGTTATTAATTCTAATATGAATTAAATCATTGTTAATTGTCTTTTCTTCTTCTAAATTATTGTTGATAACTTCATCATCAGATTTTTTTTGAGGTTTAGAAGTAATAATAGCATCGTTAATTATTTCTTTCATAGAAGCATCATTAACAATTTCATTTTGAGAAGTATCAATATTTGCAACTTTTGATTCAATTAAATCTTTGTTATGAGATATTTCCTTATTATTATCAAATAAATTAGCAATTTGTATCATATAGATTTCAAACAACATTCCTTGATTAAAAGAGTTTTTTAATTCTTTAGCTAAATCATTTAAATAAAAAGTAATTTTAGATATTTGGTTACTATTTAAATAAATTTGTTTTAAAAATTCAGTATACTCGTTATCAAAATAATCAGACAACTTTGAATATATAGAATAATCTCTTATTAAAATTAACAAATTGTCAACAATTGAACGATAATTAAGTCCTTTAGAAGATATTTCATTACAATAAGTTAATAAATCCTTATAATTAAAATTAGTTAATGATAAAAATACACTTTGAATAAATTCACTTGAAACATAACCAGATAATTTATATATTTCTTCAATAGTAATAAGTTCATCCGGTAAAGATAAAGCCTGATCCAACAAATTAATAGCATCCCTTAAACCACCATCAGATACTTCAGCTATTTTTAAAAGTACATCATCAGATACAACCCTATTTTCATTTTCAACAATATATTTTAATCTACTAATTAATTGATCGATAGATATCTTTTGAAAATCAAATCTTTGACATCTAGACAAAATAGTTAAAGGTATTTTATTTGGCTCAGTTGTTGCTAAAATAAATATAACGTGACTAGGTGGTTCCTCAAGAGTCTTAAGTAACGCGTTAAAGGCACCTATAGAAAGCATATGAACTTCATCAATAATATATATTTTATACTTACAAAAAGAAGGTAAAAGCTTTGAATTATCTCTTAATGCACGTATTTCATCTACACCATTATTACTAGCTGCATCTATTTCAATAATATCCGAATCATTTGTTAATAAGTTAACACAATTAAAACATTTGCCACAAATATCGCCATTAAAGTCAGTACAATTTACTGCGTGAGCAAATATTTTTGCAATACTAGTTTTACCTGTACCTCTAGGACCAGTAAATAAATAAGCGTGTGATATTTTATTGTTAATAATTGAGTTCTTTAAAATATCTACCACTACATCTTGTCCAACAACATTAGAAAAATTACTTGGTCGATACTTTCTATACAAAGCAGTATAAGCCATAAAACACCTCCATACAAAAAAATTATACCATTTTAGATGTAATAATGGTATACCTATCTTTTTGTTTCAAAAAAATTTGTTAATAACTTAGAAAATTTAATATTATAGGAGCTATCCAAAAATTTATAATTGGTTTTAAAGTTAATAATCTTGTTATTTTTCGTAAAATAAATTACATTTTCAATTCTGGATTGATTAATAACCTCCCTACACATATCACAAGGTTCCAAAGATACGTACAATACGCATTCATTTAATTTCCAAGTATGTAATCGTTTACACGCTCTTTTAATAGCAATAATCTCTGCGTGATCCATAGGATTATGACTTTTATTACGTTTATTATAAGCTTTTGAAATCACTTTATTATTCTTAACTATAATTGCAGACACAGGTATTTCGCCTTTTTTATAAGCTTGCAAAGATAATTTGTACAATTTTTCTATTATTTTTTCATCAAACATACGATTTTTCTCCTAAAAAAAGTGCACACGAATGGTAAGTATTAAGGCTGCTACCTTCCGATCCTGACCTGATTCTACCGCATCCGTTGCACAAATAAATTATAGCAAATTATTATTATAATTACAATGTTCCACGTGGAACATTGTATTATTTAAGTTTAATATTATAAAAAAAGGTATGAAAAAATGTTGATAGTTAATTTTTAATTTAAATAACATTTTTTTAACAATATTTAAATTAAAAAGACTAAAAGTATTAAGAAAAATAAAAATTTAAAAC
>OHFM01000949.1_pt1 | contig 10389 bp, 8 predicted proteins | sample 1567511 | NCBI WGS metagenome assembly OHFM01 (sample SAMEA3879571, study PRJEB24766) | human gut metagenome | biome: human-associated habitat; feature: feces | place: USA | collected 1985/1987
CATTTTTACTTGTTTACCTTATTATATTATAATTCTCGTTTCTTATTTGTCTATTGCCGCTTTGATAAATGACAGGAATAAAGGATGTGGTTTCAATACTGTACTGCTGTACTCGGGATGGAACTGTACTCCGATGAACCATTTTAATGTCGGGATTTCAATTATTTCCACTAAATCGGATTCCGGATTGATACCCACGCATTTCATACCCGCCTTTTCGTACTCCTGCTTATAGTCATTGTTGAATTCGTAGCGGTGACGGTGGCGTTCCTGTATGTGTTCGCTTTTATAGGCTTCAAAAGTCTTTGAGTGTTGGTCAAGGATACATTCATAGGCTCCCAGGCGCATAGTGCCGCCCATATTGGTGATAGCTTTCTGTTCTTCCATAATGTCTATCACGTTGTGTGGCGTTTTTTCATCCATTTCGCGGCTGTTGGCATCTGTATAACCTAGCACGTTACGGGCAAACTCAATAGCCATGCACTGCATACCTAGACAGATACCAAAAGTCGGTACATTGTGTGTACGTGCATATTTGATAGCAACGAACTTACCTTCTATGCCACGTTGTCCGAATCCCGGGCAGATGATGATACCATCCATATCCTTAATCTGCTCTTCTACATTAGCATCTGTCAGTTTCTCGCTGTTTATGAAGTGGATATCCGCTTTGCGGTCATTGTAAGTGGCGGCTTGTGACAAGGCTTCAAGGATAGATTTATAAGCGTCTTGCAAATCGTATTTACCAACCAATCCAATTTTTACTTTCTCAGTTGCCTTATGACGGCGATCTAGAAAATCTCTCCATGGACCGAGGGTTGGAGTTTCACCCACGGGCAATCCCATCTTTTGGAGAATGGTTACATCCAGTCCCTGCTCTTGCATACGCAAAGGTACTTCATAAATGGTGGGCATATCGATAGACTGCACCACAGCATTTTCATCTACGTTACAGAACAGAGCAACTTTCTTTTTCAAGTTTGTGCTCAATTCGTGCTCGGTACGCAATACCAATACATCTGGTTGAATACCAACAGATTGCAGCTCTTTTACGGAGTGCTGGGTAGGTTTGGTCTTCAATTCGCCTGCTGCTGCCAGATAAGGAACATAAGTAAGGTGTACGCACAACGCATTACGTCCCATTTCCCATTTCAATTGGCGGATACTTTCCAAATAAGGAAGTGATTCAATATCACCTACGGTACCACCGATTTCGGTAATGACAAAATCAAATTTATATTTGCTTCCCAATAATTTTACATTGCGTTTGATCTCATCGGTGATATGGGGGATAACCTGAATAGTCTTTCCCAAATAGTCACCACGGCGTTCTTTGTCAATAACACTTTTGTAAATACGTCCTGTTGTAATGTTATTGGCTTTAGTTGTCTGGATGCCCAAAAAACGTTCGTAATGTCCCAAATCGAGGTCGGCTTCGTGTCCGTCTACCGTTACATAACATTCACCATGTTCATAAGGATTCAAAGTTCCCGGATCAATATTGATATACGGATCGAACTTCTGAATTGTTACATTATAGCCTCTGGCTTGCAGTAATTTACCTATTGATGATGAAATAATACCTTTACCTAATGAGGAGGCAACACCACCAGTTACGAAGATATACTTAGTTTCTCCCACGACTTAATATTTTTAAATGTTATTTTCTTAATTATCAAAATCGCAATATTTATCAAAGTTGCAAAATTACAAAATCTTTTTCAATATTGTCGGATATGCTTTAAAAAATCATTTGATGAAACTGAATTTATCATTCGTTACTATATAAAGGAAACAGTTTTTGGGGAAAAGGAAAATTAAGTGTACTTTTGCACAAAACTAAAATTAGTATGAGAAAAAGTATATGTTTGGCTATAATACTTGCTGTATTCTGTATGGAAGAAGTGCCGGCACAGAAAATAGCCAAGACGAAAGAAAATCCGGCTGTGAAAGCCTATTCTGATTCATTGTCTGCATTAAGCGCATCTTATTTTGCTTATTTCAGGCTGTGGGATGATTTGAATATTCCGGCGCCCCGGCGGGTACGTCCTAATCCGGCTTTTTATAAGTTGTTTGTTCCGCCCACTTATTATGAAGCTCCTATAAAAGAAATTTTTGAAATAAAATGGAGTCCGGATACGAAAATAATGACAGCTGTCGATTCGCTATATATGGGAAAGCGTGACTCTGCATCTGCAGCTATATATCAACTGCCCGATTTGGAAACCTTGGCCGCTGCCGACCGTTGGTCGAATAATATATTAAGGAATTATTATTTGCAATATCCGGGCAGATTGGTGAATAACGAACTTTATTTGGCTGATTTGAAACCACTGGAAAATAATCAGATAGTAAAAAGACCAAGGAAAGAGAGAATCAAAAGTTTCCTTCAACCGGAAACACCGGTGGAAAGCTTGACTACGGATAATGAATTGTTGGTGGTACGCCCTAACTTTTGGACGCATAAGGGGAATGGGTATGTTCAGTTCACACAACATTATATTTCAGATAACTGGTATAAAGGTGGTGAAAGTACTAATGCGCTGTTGTCCGGCTTAGTGCTGGAAGCTAATTTTGATGACCGCCAGCGTATAGAGTTTGAAAATAAGCTGGAAATAAAATTGGGTTTTGTTACAGCACCGTCAGATACAGTGCATAAGTATAAGACGAATGCCGACTTGCTTCGTTTAAGCAGTAAACTGGGTGTAAAAGCCTTCAAAAACTGGTATTATACTTTGGCGGGCGAGTTCAAGACTCAGTTCTTTGGAAATTATAAGACGAATACGAATGATATGATTTCTAATTTTCTGTCTCCCGCCCAATTGGATATAACCCTCGGTATGGACTTTAAGCAGAATAAGAAGAATTATTCATTGTCTTTGTTGGGATCTCCACTGGCGTATACTTTTATGTATATCAGCAATGATAAGATAACTGATCCGGGTGCTTTTAATGTGGATCCGGGGCATAAAACAGCGAATCTCTTCGGTTCGAAATTTACAGGTAATCTGACTTGGACAATTATCCCCAGTATTGTGTGGGAGTCTAAATTGGAGTACTTTACAACTTATGACACCGTAATTGCCAGTTGGGAAAATACATTTAATTTTGTGTTGAACCGTTATTTGTCTACTAAGTTGTTTGTTCATGCGCGTTATGATGACGGTGTGACACTGACAGAAGATAACAAGAGTTATTTCCAGTTGCAGGAATTGCTTAGTTTTGGTTTGAATTATACTTGGTAAGAAAGGAGAGTGTAAGCGATATCGATGGAGAACCAATAAAAACACGGATGCCGTAGAATTTGATATTCTGCGGCATCCGTGTTTTTATTGGTTCTCCATTTTAGTTATGTTCACCCAGCAATGTTTGTACAATTCTTTCTGCAGCGTGTCCATCCCAACGTTCCGGCAAATGTCCCTTCTGCCATTCTCCTTTATTCAGAATGTCAAGGGCGTCTGCCAGGATTTCAGGGTTTTCCCCCACCAGCCGGTTTGTGCCGATTGTCACTGTTTCGGGATGTTCTGCATACGTGCTTAATGTCATGCAGGGGATTCCTAAAAAAGTAGCTTCTTCCGCTACATTGCCCGAATCTGTAATGATACCCCAGGCATGGTTCACTAAATATCCGAATGACAAATAAGGTTGCGGTGGTAATATATATAACCTTTCGGAAGTAATTCCTAAAGCAGACAGCTTGTTTTTTACATATGTATGGAGCGGCGCCACGATCGGCTTGTCTGTTTTTTCCAGTATAGTGCGGAAGATGGCTTTCAGTGTTGTGTCCTTGTTTAGCAATGAATGTTTGTTCAATGTTAGCAAGAGGTATTCTTTTTCTTTCAGTCCCATAATGGAGAACGCTACCGGGCGCTGTAAACGGGTACGGTTATAACGCAGCGTATCAATCAGGATGTTTCCTACAAAATGTACATGTGCCTGTTCGGTTCCTGTTTGATTCAGATTGCGGTTGGCTACCATTCCGGCCGTGAACAGATAATCGGACAAGCCATCTGTTATCATGCTGTTCACTTCCTTTGGCATATCCATATCGAAAGAGCGGGTTCCGGCCACTAGATGAGCGACTTTTATCCCTTTCTTTTTAGCTACGATAGAGCACGCCATAGTAGGAGTCAGGTCATCCACTACAAGTACTACCTGTGCAGGATGCTGTTCCAGTTCGCGGGCGAAAGCTACCAATATACCTGCCATTCGCTGGAAAAAATCTGTATTATCTACATGCAGATATACATCGGGACGCGGCATATCCAGGTCTGTAAACAGAGAAGGTTCCAAACTTTTATCTTCGTCCGAACCTGTGTAGACCAGACGGGCAGTGATATTTTTTCCTGCTGCCTTTGCAGCCTTGATAGCACGCATTAATGGGGCAATTTTCATGAAATTGGGACGTGCACCTGCGATAATTGTTACTTTCATCTTATTTTAAGCTATTTTCTGAACACAAAAATACATTTTCTTATCGAATTTATTCGTTACTTTGCAGACAAATAACAACCATTATGCTAACATTTGTTCAAGTTTTAGATTTTATAGGCACGTTTGCCTTTGCCATCAGTGGTATCAGATTGGCGTCTGCCAAACAGTTTGACTGGTTTGGTGCATATGTAGTGGGTTTGGCAACGGCTATCGGAGGAGGTACTATCCGTGATGTGCTTCTAGATGTGACTCCGGGTTGGATGACCGACCCTATATATTTAATATGTACAGGACTTGCATTGTTTTGGGTAATTGCTTTCGGCAAGTATCTGATTCATATGCATAACACTTTTTTCCTGTTCGACAGCATCGGTCTGGCACTATTTACAGTAGTGGGAGTAGGCAAAAGTATTGCTCTCGGATATCCTTTTTGGGTAGCTATAATCATGGGTAGTATCACTGGGGCCGCAGGTGGTGTGCTCCGCGATGTTTTTATTAATGAAATTCCGCTTATTTTTCGTAAAGAAATTTATGCAATGGCCTGTGTGGTGGGGGGATTGGCCTATTGGATATGTGATCTGTTTGGTCTGGAAGCCTTTATTTGCCAGATAATAGGAGGTAGTACTGTGTTTTTGGCGCGTATTTTAGCTGTTAAATATAGTATCTGTTTACCAATTTTAAAGGGGGAACAACGCTAAATAGCACCTGAAAACTATCAAAACAGGGGGTAAAAACTGATAAATGACGGTTTTTACCCCCTATTTTGATAGTTTTTTCTTTGACACCTATTTAAAATGCGCTATCCTTGCATTACCGAGAGCATGGAAAAAGAATATGAACCTAAACTGAAAGACTTATGAATAGCGTTAGTTTTAAAAAGAACCTGCTGGGTGTGCAAGAAGAATTACTTCGGTTTGCATACAAACTCACAGCCGACCGTGAGGAGGCTAATGACCTGCTACAAGAAACTTCATTGAAAGCGCTGGATAATGAAGACAAGTATATCCCCGATACAAACTTTAAGGGATGGATGTATACCATTATGCGTAACATCTTTATAAACAATTATAGGAAAATCGTGCGTGACCAGACATTTGTGGACCATACAGACAATCTCTACCATTTAAGTATGCCTCAGGATTCCGGCTTTGATAGTACCGAGGGAGCTTATGACATGAAAGAAATACATCGTATAGTCGGTTTGCTTCCTAAAGAATACCGTATTCCATTCGCTATGCATGTGTCGGGATTTAAATATCGTGAGATTGCCGAAAAGCTGGGATTGCCGTTGGGTACTGTAAAAAGCAGAATTTTTTTTACCAGACAACGCTTGCAGGGACAGCTCCGTGATTTTGTATAATCCAAGGGGGAAAATTATCAAAAAGGTAGAGTGAAATTCTTTTGCTCTGCCTTTTTGTTTTTATTGGTTTACAATATGATATTAAACATGTTTTTGGAAGCTAAAAAACAGCTTCGAATATTAACTTTATTTTTATTCATTTGTTATATTTGCAAAAGGACAAGACACCTTTAAATCAAGTAATAATTATGAAAAAAGAAATCAAATTCAGTTTGGTCTACCGCGATATGTGGCAGTCATCAGGGAAGTACCAGCCCAGAGCTGATCAGTTAGCCAAAATTGCTCCTCTAATCGTTGAAATGGGGTGTTTTGCCCGAGTCGAAACTAATGGAGGTGCTTTTGAACAAGTGAACTTGCTATATGGTGAGAATCCTAACAAGGCAGTGCGTACATTTACCAAGCCTTTACGTGAGGCGGGTATTCAGACGCATATGTTGGACCGTGGTTTAAATGCATTGCGAATGTATCCTGTTCCAGCTGATGTACGTCGGTTGATGTATAGGGTAAAACATGCGCAAGGAGTGGATATTACTCGTATTTTTTGTGGTTTGAATGAAGTTCGTAATATTATTCCTTCCATAAAATATGCTAAAGAAGCGGGGATGATTCCTCAAGCCACTCTTTGCATCACTTATTCTCCTGTACATACGGTGGATTATTATTCTTATATTGCCGACCAGTTAATAGAAGCGGGGGCACCCGAAATCTGTTTGAAAGATATGGCAGGTATCGGCCGTCCTGAAATGTTGGGGCAGTTGGTGAGAAATATCAAAGATAAACATCCTGAAGTCATTGTACAATATCATGGACATTCCGGTCCTGGGTTATCTATGGCATCTATTTTGGAAGTTTGTGAGAATGGTGCGGATATCATTGATGTCGCTATGGAGCCGTTGTCATGGGGAAAAGTGCATCCTGACGTAATTTCTGTACAGGCTATGTTGAAAAATGCAGGTTTTCAGGTACCTGAAATCAATATGAAGGCTTATATGAAAGCGCGTAGCATGACGCAGGAATTTATTGATGATTTTTTGGGATATTTTATTGATCCTACCAACAAACATATGTCTTCCTTGCTGCTGGGATGTGGACTTCCCGGTGGCATGATGGGTTCAATGATGGCCGATCTGAAAGGGGTGCATTCGGGCATCAATCTGATTCTGAAAGGACAGGGAAAGGAGCCTATGAGTTTGGATGATTTGGTAGTGATGCTGTTTGAAGAAGTGGAATACGTATGGCCGAAATTGGGATATCCACCTTTAGTAACACCGTTTAGCCAATATGTGAAGAATGTGGCTTTGATGAATGTTATGCAATTGGTGAAGGGAGAGGAGAGATGGACGATGATTGATAACCATACATGGGATATGATTTTGGGAAAAAGTGGAAAATTGCCGGGTGCGTTGGCTCCTGAAATAATCGAACTGGCGAAAAGTAAAGGCTACGAATTCACTGATGAAGATCCTCAGGTGAACTATCCTGATGAACTGGACAAGTACCGTAAGGAGATGGATGATAATGGATGGGAATATGGTGAGGATGAGGAAGAGTTGTTTGAACTGGCTATGCATGACCGGCAATACCGTGATTATAAATCGGGTGTAGCCAAGAAACGTTTTATGGATGATTTACAACGTGCTCAGGATGCGGCTATGGTAAAAAGTGGCTTCGATGAGGAAACGATCCGAAAATATAAGCGTGCTAAGGCAGATCCTATTATTGCACCGGATAAGGGGCAGATTTTATGGGAAGTTTCCGTGGAAGGTCCTTCTATGGCACCGTTTGTCGGACGGAAATACCAGCATGATGAAGTGTTCTGTTATATTTCCACTCCGTGGGGAGAGTATGAAAAGATTTTTGCTAATTTTACAGGACGTATTGTAGAAGTTTGCGCCCAACAAGGAGCTGTAGTTAATAAAGGTGATGTTATAGCTTATTTGGAAAGAACAGAGTTTACTGCATGATTTAAAGGTGCTATATAGCTTTTTTTATCCGCTATGGCAAGTGTTGAATTTGTCATGGCGGATGTTTTTATCTTTTCATTCTTTTAAAATTTGCATTCATTCAGTTATGTGTTATCTTTGTTGCCATGCAGAAAAAACAGGTAGATAAGAAAAAATATATGAGAAAGCTGTATCCGTGGTTGCTGGGAATGATTTTAGGAATAATGCCTTGTATCGTTTCAGCATCAGAAAATGACAGTATAAAAGTCGAGAGTCTGCTTCAAAAAGCTGCCCGGTTGCCGGCCGATAGTTGTAGGATATTGTTTTTTGCCCAAAATCTATTAGGGGTTCCATACGTAGCGAATACATTGGATGGGACAGATGAAGAGAGATTAGTTGTTCATTTGGATAAGGTGGATTGTACTACATTAGTTGAAACAGTACTTGCATTGAGTCTCGCTGACAAGTATGGGAAAAGTGACTTTGAAAGTTACAAAAAAGCGTTGCTGTGTATCCGCTATCGGAATGGAAAACAAGCCGGTTATGTCTCGCGTTTACATTACTTCAGTGATTGGATTAAGGATAACGAACAGAAAGGAATTGTACATGAACGTACAGGGGAATTAGGGCTTGCTGTATCACAAATCTTGAATTTGGATTTTATGTCCACACACTCTGACAATTATCACCGGTTGAAAAATAATCCTTCCATGATATCCCAGATGATTGAAATAGAGAGAAAATGGAAAAATGTTCCTGTTTCTTATATTCCTAAAACAAGTCTGAACGTTTCTTCTGAGGAGTTGGACATAAAGAATGGGGATATCATAGCGATTACTACCAATATAAAAGGGCTGGATGTGGTGCATACAGGATTTGCCTGTTGGGTGGATGGTAAATTGCATTTGCTTCATGCTTCATCGGTCATGAAGAAAGTTATTCTAGATTCTCAGACTCTCTTTGAATACTCTAAAAATAAGAAAGCCCACACGGGGGTGCGGGTTATTTCTTTTTCTTCTTTGAAACCGTAGAGGACGTATCTTGTTTGGGCGGAAATGTAGGGACGCATTTCATAAGATAAAGTATCTTCTTTTGTCTTTTAAGCATGTAGTTGCCAGGTCTGCTTGAATTGAATTTGCGAGGATTGGGAAGGCTGGCTGCAATTAGTGCGCATTCTTCCGGTGTCAGTTTGCTGGCATTCTTGTGAAAGTGTTCACGAGCTACTGCTTCGGCACCATAGATACCATTTCCCATTTCTATAGAGTTCAGATAGACTTCCATAATCCGTTCCTTATTCCAAAATAGTTCTATCAAGGTGGTGAAATACACTTCAAGTCCTTTCCTGATCCAAGAAGAAGCAGGCCACAAGAAAATGTTTTTGGCTGTCTGTTGGCTGATAGTACTGGCACCTCGAGGGCGTTTTCGGTTCTTGTTTTCTTTTAAGGCTTTCTCTATTTCTTTGAAGTCAAAACCATTATGCTCGGCAAAGCGATTGTCTTCAGAGGCAATAACAGCCATAGACAGATGAGGGGATATGTTTTCTTTAGGTAGCCAAGAGTGTTTCCACTTTATATCTTCTCCATGAATGATTTGCTGGGTAGTACGGATAAACATCAACGGGGTAAAGTAAACCGGAATAAATCGTAAAACGATAACTGCGAGAATGGAAGAACCAAAGAAAAAAAGCAGCAGATTGCGGATGAATTTTAAAATCTTTTTTTTCATGCTTGTGTATTAAAAGCAATTTCGGGCAGAAATAACCTGTCCGAAATTGGTTTATTTTATATGTTATTCCAATGTTGTGACCGTTGGTTCGGGCGTATTGGATACGCTCTACAATAACGTCATTGATATCATTTCAGTGTTCCTGCTTCCGCTTGCTGAATCATCTGTTGGCTGGCATACATATATACTTCTACACGACGGTTCTGCTGGCGTCCCTCGGCTGTGTCATTATTACCTATCGGATCTGCTTGACCCAAGCCTTCTACGGACTTGATCTGAGAATTACTTACACCGCAACCCAACAGATAACTAGCCACACTTTGAGCGCGTTCTTGTGACAGATTGAGGTTTTTTTGGATACTTTGTTCAGCTGTACTGTTTCTCCAGCCCTGGTTGTCTGTATATCCATAAATGGATACATCCATATCTCTGTTCTGGTTGAGCACATTGTTGGCGAATTTGCTTAATGCAGATTTAGCAGCAGCACTCAGATTAGCATTACCTGTTGTGAAAAGGATTCCTGAATCGAATGTCACTTTCACGGCTTGCAATCCGTTGTTGTCTGTTATCTGTTCTACTTGTGCGCCTTCAATTTGTTTTGCTTCTGCTGCTGCTTTGTCCATCTTCTTACCGATAAGAGCACCCGTACCTGCACCTACTGCCGTACCGATAGCAGCACCAATAGCGGCACCTTTACCTTTACCGATAACACCACCTAGGATAGCACCCAATGCAGCACCCGAACCGCCACCAATAGCAGCACCTTTACCAGTGTTATTCATACTTGCACATCCACTGAATATCATGGTTATACTCATAAAGAGAACCATAAACTTCATCTTGTTCATAATGTTGATGTTTTAATTGTTTAATAATAATCTGTTTTTATATTTTAAATAACAACGCAAAGATACATATTATTTGCCA
>OHFM01000960.1_pt1 | contig 10332 bp, 14 predicted proteins | sample 1567511 | NCBI WGS metagenome assembly OHFM01 (sample SAMEA3879571, study PRJEB24766) | human gut metagenome | biome: human-associated habitat; feature: feces | place: USA | collected 1985/1987
CTTTGACGTTAGCAATCGTCCTGCTCCCCCGTAAGCTCTGCCATGCGCCGCGCACAAAGACAGAAGTGGAGAAGAACATCTTTTATTATAATCCTCCTTTCGCTGGAATGCAAAGGGAAATCGGCTTGGAAATGACTAAGAATGCCATATAAAAGAGATATGACGGATATACTGGAAAAACATAAAAAGAATGATGAGGGAGATTTTGCTGTCATGCGCTCAAAAATACGAAAAAAATCCTGGGGGAGGGCTTGACAATTTTTGCGGGGCTTGCTATAATAAGTTGCTGTCTGAACAGACACGCCGCACAGTCCGCGCGACGCCGCGCCGGCTGTGTACCCTTGGCCTCATATTCTTGAGGCCCTTAAGTCCAAAAGGAGGTGCTACAAAATGGCAAAGTACGAAACCATGCTGATTACCAGCGCCGCTCTCGACGAGGAGGCAACTTCCGCTCTGGTCGGTAAGTTCAAGTCCCTGATCGAGGCTAACGGTACGATCGATTCCATCGACGAGTGGGGCAAGCGCCGTCTGGCCTACCCCATCAACGACGAGGAGGAAGGCGTCTACACCGTGATCAACTTCACCAGCGAGCCCAGCTTCCCCGCTGAGCTGGACCGTGTGTACAAGATCACTGAAGGCGTTATGCGCAGCCTGATCATTGCTCACGAGGAGTAATTCTTCTGTGACAGAAAGGGAGACCGTAAAATGTTGAATGTTGTTGCCATCATGGGCCGTCTTGTGGCGGATCCCGAACTGCGCACCACCCAGCAGGGTACCAATGTGTGCAGTTTCCGCATTGCCTGTGACCGCAATTTTGCGCGTCAGGGCGAGCAGCGTCAGGCCGATTTCATTGATATCGTTGCATGGCGCCAGCAGGCCGAGTTTGTTTGCAAGTATTTCCAGAAGGGCAGTCTGATCGCCATCGAAGGCTCTCTTCAGACCCGCCAGTATCAGGATAAGAACGGCAACAACCGCACCGCCGTGGAGGTCGTGACCAGCAATGTGAGCTTTGCAGGCTCCAAGGCGGCAGACAAGCCTGCTACGGCGTCCTACGAGCAGCAGACGGCAAATCATGTGCGGGAAGCAAACTCCGCGCACAGCGCCACGCAGGCGGCTCCCGCGTATGATCAGGGAAAGATGGACGACTTTGCCACGATCCCGGACGATGGAGATTTTCCCTTCTGATTTCGCAAGCTGTGCTATCTGGCTATACGGGCGTGCAAAGGAGGTGAAAGCATACGGCTACCGGAAAAAGATACTACTGGTTGAAACTCAAAGACAGCTTTATGCGGTCTGATGCGGTGGATTTTCTCATGGGGCAGAAGAACGGCGCAAACTATGTGGTGCTGTACCAGATGCTCTGCCTTATGACTATCAACACCAACGGCAGGCTTTCGCGGCAGATCGGCGAGGTGATCATTCCCTATGACGTGGACAAGATTCAGCGCGATACTAAGTGGTTTTCTACCGATACGGTGCGCGTTGCACTGGGACTTTACGCGAAACTTGGGCTGATTTATCAGGAAAAAGACGGCACACTGGTGCTTGCAAACCACTCTGAAATGGTCGGAAGCGAGACCGATTATGCAGCACAAAAAAAGTTGCAAAGAGCGAACCAGCGTCAAATTGAAGCAGAACACTGTGGACAATGTCCACAGGATGTCCACGCAGATGTCTACAAAAATGTCCATACAGATATTAGATATAAGATATTAGATATAGATAAGTCGTCGTCATCTAAAGATGACTCCTCCTATACAGGGACGAAGACGACGAAATATCTGGTGGGTTTTTTTCGGGATAACGTCGGCAAGCTGAGCAAGACCGGAGAAAAAGAACTGACCGGATACATAGAGCGCATGGATGCAGATCTTGTGTATGCGGTCATAGACAAGTGCGCAGATTTGGGCGGCAGCAGCTGGGCATATGTTCGCAAGGCACTGGAAGAAGCGGAAAGACTGGGCTGCAAGACCGCTGCGGAGTATAACCAGCTCTGCCCAATCGGCGGAAGCCGGGCAAAAGGCAACCGAGTAGACAGGGCACAGCCGTCCGGGAATGGCGTTTTAAGCCCGGAGCTTTTGGCACGCAGCCGGGAACGCCTGCGAAAACAAAGAAAGGGAGATTGAAAAATGAGTGAATTTATCGACCGCGAAAAAGCCATCGCAAACATCAAAGCGGCATATTGCTGTGGCTGCGAAAATTACAACGGCGTAAGATGCCGCGCGTGTCAGATTATGGACGCGATGGATGTGCTGGAAGACGAACCGGCAGTCGTCCCGGATGTCCAGCGCTGGCGCAAGACCGCAGAAGAGCCGCCGACTGAGGCTGATGCAAATGAAAACGGCGATGTCTTGAGCGTCAACAACAACCCCTGCGACGGCTTCATAACAAATTGGCCGTGGAACATGGTGGCAGCTTTCCCGGAAAACCTCCCGGTCTGGATGCCCATGCCTAAACGGCCGGGCGAACGTTCCAAAAAGCTTTACTGGCGTGAAAAAGCAGGCACGACAATTTGCCCCGTTTGCGGGTATGAATGCAACGATGATTATTACCTTGACAAATTTTGTCCCGGATGCGGAACACGCCTTTGGTTTGACGAGGAGGAAGCCGAACATGACCAACCCGACATGTAAAGACTGCCCCGACCGGCACCCGATCTGTCACGACAGCTGCCCACGGTACGCCGAGTACAAGCGTCAGCTGAAAGCGGAGCGCATCTACACCAACGGGAACCACGCGGCGGAGCGGATCAGCCGCAACGATTTCGACAAAGAAGGATGGATGGGAGGAAGAAAACGATGAAAGTGCTTATCGCCTGCGAGAAATCGCAGGAGGTGTGCAAAGCGTTTCGTGCCCGTGGGCACGAAGCCTACTCCTGTGATATTCAGGAACCGTCCGGCGGGCATCCTGAGTGGCATATTCTTGGAGATGCGCTCAAGGCTCTGGAGGGGGGGCAAGTCGTGACGATGGACGGCGTAACGCATGACGTTGGCAAGTGGGACTTGCTCATTGCACACCCTCCCTGCACACACTTGGCTGTTTCCGGCGCGCGGTGGTTCACAGAGGGAAGAAAGCCTCTCAGCTTGCGCTTTGAAGCAGCTGCGTTTTTTATGAAGTTTGCGGAAGCAGATATTCCGCGAATTGCCATTGAAAACCCGGTGTGTGTAATGTCTACGTTATACAGAAAGCCGGACCAGATTATCAATCCATGGCAATTTGGACACCCGGAGCAAAAAAAGACCTGCCTGTGGCTTAAAAACCTTGCCATCTTGCAAGAAACCGACAATGTGTACGATTACATGATGACGTTACCGCAAAATTGCGAGAAAAGAATCATTGGATGGGAAGAGGCCACTCAAAAGAACGCAGTAAAACTTATCCTGGCATTGCAAAAGCAATGGCTGAACAGTGGGGGTAAGCAAATGAAACCAAAAACCAAATCCGAGCTGATGACCGAATGGGCAAACCAGCCGGATCAGCTCAAGAAAGAGCGGGAGGTCAAGGCTGTCCGCAAGGCGATGGACGATGCCCGCGCCGTGATGCGGGACGGGCTGAACCGGTACGTCAAGCAAAGGCTGAAGCTGACCCATTTGCTGAGCTGGAAGGCTGGGAAAGCATGGAGCAGATCCAGGATGCCTACGGCTATGGCGAGATCACCGCCGACAGGCGGGACAAACTCACCGACCTTTGGGAAGCCCGGGAAGCTGCCAGAAACAGCCGCAAGGGCGCGGACAAGTACCACGACCTTGTGACAGAGATGCTGGAAACGGCCATCCGCCGGGTGGGCAATGAGTACGCAGATATGCTGTTTGAGTATGACCAGCAGCGCCGGGAAGCAGAAAAGCAGTGCGAGCAGCTGGCAATGGAAGGAATGATGAAAAAATGAAAGCTGTTCTCTTGAGCATCCGGCCTGAATGGTGCAACCTCATCATTCGGGGGCAAAAGACCCTTGAGGTTCGCAGGACCCGCCCAAAATTGGAAACGCCGTTCAAGGTGTACATCTACTGCACAAAAGCTCCGCAGCAACTCATCACCATTTTCAAGGATGGCGAAGAAACGATGGACGGCGAAATCCATCACGGAAAGCCTGTGTTCGTAAAGTTCGATAAGCTACTGCCGGACAGCGTGCGCGGTAATACCCAGATGGTTATTGGAGAGTTCATCTGTGATGACATCCGGCGCATCGGCCCTGAGTACTGCATCGTCAAAGAAGATATTGAAACAGCAACTGCTGGAAGTTGCCTCAGTATCAAGCAAGTGAAGAAATACGCCGGCTGGGATACCGGTATGAACTATGCTGACATGAAAGACCTGTATGGTTGGCATATTTCTGACCTGAAAATTTACGACCAGCCGCGACCGTTGAGCAATTTCACAAGACTGCGGGCAACAAAATTTGGCTATGAGCCTGTAGATATTAAACGACCACCGCAATCCTGGTTTTATGTGGAGGACGGCAGATGAAGCTGACCCTCTACGGCGACCCGCGCACCAAGAAAAACTCCGCACGCATCCTCAGAAGCCGCTCAGGCGGGTGCTTTGTGGCCCCTAGCAAGGCCTACGTGGATTATGAGACGGACTGTCTGCGACAAATCAAAAGGCCACGCAGCCCCATTTCTGCCCGTGTGAACGTGAGGTGCGTGTACTACATGAAGACCGCCCGCCGGGTCGATCTGGCGAACCTCATCGAGGCGACTACGGACATTCTGGTGAAAGCCCGCGTGCTGGAGGATGACAACAGCAAGATCGTTGCCGCCCACGATGGCAGCCGGGTGGAGCTTGATCGGAAACAGCCTCGGGTGGAAATCGAGATTGAAGAAATGGAGGACAAAAATGGCTGAATATCATGTTGGATGTGGACTGTTTGGAAATGTCTACGCTGGGACTTATGCCCCACCCCGCAAGGATGGCTTACAGGCATGGCGTAACAAGTCAGATGTGACAAGCGAAGCTATCGAAGCGGTCATGGGGCATTTCATCACGGAAATGGAGCGTGACGACAGGACAAAGCTCGAAAAGGTGTGGGGCGTTATCGGAAACAAGAAGCTAAAAGTCACTTTTGAGATTTTCGCTAGCAAGGAGGAAAACAATGACCCGCACATGGACACCTGACACCGACACGCCAAATCCCAGCACTGGCGTGGACTACCACACCGTCAAGTCGTGGTTTAAGCAGCTTCGGACTATGGACGACCGAATTGACCGTATCCAGCTGGACATCCGGCAAGCGCATGACAAGGCCACGAAGTGCACTGCCAGCATGACCGGAATGCCCGGAGGATCCGGGCACGGAGACAAAATCGGGCTTTGTGCCGAAGAAACAGACGAAAACGAGCGCAAGATGCAAGAGCTGCAAGCCGAGCTCGAAGTTTTGCGGACGGAAGCAAAGCGCCGAATCAAGTACATTGCAGGCACCAAAAGCAGTGACATGATGCAGGCATGCTTGTATGGCTACTACGTCCAGAACCAAAAGCAGGTCGTTGTGGCCCGCAGTCTTGGTCTGCCAAACGAAAACCGCGTTTCTTTGTATGTGCGGGATGGATGCAAGCAGCTTGCGCAGATTTGGCATCAATTTATGTAATTTTCTTACATGTTGTCGTTATTGTTGTTACATGTGAGATGTGGTAAAATTGGTATAAGCGGAACCGCCGAAAGCGGTGAGACGCTTGCCACGCAGCCTCCGAAACGTGTCCCTTCTTGGCATTTTCCTCCTTTTCTGCTTGCAGGTACCGGGCTTTGCTCTCTCTTCACGTTTCGCGGGCTGCTTCTATGCGATACACTGACACAAAGGCAGCCTGCCGCTCATGAGAGACAGAAGGCGGTTCGATTCCGCCGTATCGCACCGTATGGCGCATGGACTAGACAACCCGCAAGGCCGCACGTGCAACCTCCCGTGCCAAGAAAAGGCCTTAGAATCCTTGCCAAGGTGTAGCTTTCCTGACAGGATGTGCGCCAGTCAACAGCCCCGGCGGCGAACCGGAGCTGTTTTTATATGGCCGCCTGAGCGCAGTTTGGAGCGCGGCGCGTGTGTGTAGACACGGCTGGTTCGATTCCAAGGGCGGCTTTTATACTCCGGTAGCTCAAGCGGTAGAGCAGCGGTCTCCAAAACCGCATGTTGCAGGTTCGAGCCCTGCCGGGAGTGCTTGCGTGCCCTAGAGCGGGCCACGCAATAGCGGGGCATCCGGCCGCGAAAGTTCCGGATGCAGCAGCGCCCACCGTTTGACGCCTGTCCAACGAACTGAATGCACGGGCGCTGCTTATTATATGCCGTCATAGCTCAACTGGCAGAGCGCCGCCCATTTAAGGCGGGACAACGTTGGTGACACCACGGGAACATCACTGCACAGCCAACCACTGCGCACATCCATTCCGTGGGTGCTGGTTCAAGTCCAGCTGGCGGCACATTCGATATTCTGACCGTTCGGATTTCCGGGCGGTTTTTCTTTTGCACGAGTTTAGAGAGGTGGTGGCGGTGGCCTACAGCAAAAACAAAAGGATAGGCAGACCGCCCGTCTTTGAGAGCAAAGAAGAACTTGAGAAAAAAATCGAAGAGTTCTTCAAAAGCTGCGAAGGGAGCGTCCTAGAAGACGAAACCGGAAAGCCTGTTCTGGACAAATACGGAAACGTGATAAAAATTGACGAACGTCCAGAAACGGTCACCGGTCTAGCTTTGGCGTTGGGGTTTAAGTCTCGGCAATCTTTGATTGACTATCAAGGAAAGGCTGAGTTTTCTGACACGATAACGCGCGCGAAACTGCGGTGCGAGAGATACGCCGAAGAACGGCTCTATGATCGTGACGGAAACGGCGGCGCAAGATTCAGCCTGCAAGTTAATTTTGGTTGGAGCGATAAGCCGAAAGAAGCGGAGCAGGAAGAGCGTCACGATGATGGTTTGATAAAGGCATTGAATGCCGCCGCAGACCTCAGCCCGCCGGATGACGTGGAGATGCTGCCGGAGGAAGAAGACGACAATGCGGAAAAGTAACGGTTTTCGCTGGAAAGCCCTCAGCCAGCGGCAAAAGCAGGTCTTGAGCTGGTGGACACCGCAGAGCGCATACAGCGGTTACAACGGCATCATTGCAGACGGCGCTATCCGCTCGGGCAAGACCTTTGCCATGAGCTTCTCTTTTGTCCAGTGGGCTATGACCTGCTACAGCGGCCAACAGTTTGCCATGTGCGGCAAGACAATTGCCAGCTTCCGGCGCAACGTGCTGGGCACGCTCAAGCAGCAGCTTGCAGCCCGTGGCTACAACGTCAAGGAACACCGTGCCGAAAACTGCATGACCGTCAGCAAGGGTGGCAAAGTTAACGAGTTTTACTTTTTCGGCGGCAAAGACGAGAGCAGCCAAGACCTGATCCAGGGCATCACCCTTGCCGGGGCGTTCTTCGACGAGGTGGCCCTGATGCCGCAGAGCTTCGTCAATCAGGCCACGGCCCGATGCTCTGTCACCGGGTCAAAGTTCTGGTTCAACTGCAACCCGGGCAGCCCGCAGCACTGGTTTTATCTGGAGTGGGTGCGCAAGTGCCGTTCCCGCAAGATGATGTATCTCCATTTCACGATGGACGACAACCTGTCGCTTTCCGAGGACATCAAGGCCAGATACCGCAGCCAGTACAGCGGCGTTTTCTATCAGCGCTACATTCTGGGCCTGTGGACGGTGGCCGAGGGCCTTGTATATGACATGTTCGACCGCAAAAAACACGTCGTTGATGTACTTCCGGCGCTGTCTCCAAAGAGCGCCTATGTGGCTTGCGACTTTGGCACCCAAAACGCAACGGTTTTTCTGCTGTTCCAGAAGCAGGCGGATGCAGACTGCTGGATCGTCACCCGGGAGTACTACTACAGCGGCCGCGAACAGAAGCGGCAAAAGACCGTGGGCGAGTACGTCACAGACCTCAAGGAGTGGCTGAATGGTCTCAAGCCGGAGAGGATCATCGTTGACCCCTCTGCCCTGCCCCTGATTACGGAACTGCGCAAGAATGGCTTTACTCAGACCCCCGCAAACAACGACGTTCTGAGCGGCATTCTGGACGTGCAGACCATGCTGCAGACCGGGCGGCTGAAGATCCACAAAGAGTGCAAGCACACGCTGGAAGAGTTCGGCGTGTACGCTTGGGATCCAGACAAAGACGACACCGTGCTGAAGGTCAACGACCACTGCATGGACGCTATCCGCTATTTCGTGCGCACAAAGCGCCTTGTGAAACTGAGGGATTGATTTTGAGCACTGTATACACATTCCAGACATTCCAGCAGGCGCAAGCCGCCGGGGAACAGCCTGATTTCATCCGGCACTTCGTGCAGCAGCACTGCACTTCCGGGCCTTACAAGATGGCGCTGAACGCCGATCTCTACGATGCCCAGAAAAACCCGGGCGCTGAACAATTCGCACAGGCTTACGCTTTGATGCTGAAACGCCTATCCAAAAACACCAAGCCGGACACCCCCCACCCCGATATGGTCAAGAGCAATCTGTTCCGGCGGCTCAACAAGCAGAGAGCCACCTACTCCCTCGGCAACGGCGTGGTCTTTGCGGACGATGGCGTGGACAAGGACAGGCTGGGGCAGAACTTTGATGAGCAGATCCAGAAGGCCGGATATTTCGCCCTGATCCACGGCGAGAGCTTCGGCTTTTGGAATAACGACCACCTGGTTGTTTTCAAGCTGACAGAGTTTGCGCCCCTGTACGATGAAAAGACAGGCCTTTTGCAGGCAGGCGTGCGCTTCTGGCGGCTGAACCAGGACACGGATATGCACTATATCCTGTACGAGCTGGACGGCTTTACCGAGTACACAGAAAGCAAAATCGGCAGCACGATGCAGGAGACAACGCCGAAGCAGGCATACAAGAGCGTGACCGTCACCACACCCGGCGGCGGGCTGGAAAGCGTAGAGGGCGAAAACTACAGCGCTCTTCCCATTGTGCCGCTGTGGGGCTCAGACCTGCACCAGAGCACACTTGTGGGCCTGAAAGCCTACATCGACAACACCGATCTGGTGATGTCCGGCTTCTGCAACGACCTGCAGGACTGCGCACAGATCTACTGGCTGTGCGAGAACTTCAACGGCATGACCGATGACGAGCTGCAGGAGTTCCTTGTCAAGCTGAATCTGTACCACATTGCAGGCGCAGACACCAGCGAGGGCGGAAAGATCACCCCCTACACCACCGATATCCCTGTGACGGCCCGGCAGGCTCTTTTGGAGCTGCTCCACACCCGGGTGTATGAGGACTTCGGCGGTCTGGATGTGCATTGCGTCAGCGCGGACAGCACCAACGACCATCTGGATGCAGCCTATGAACCGCTGAACCAGAACGCAGACGACTTCGAGGCTCAGGTCAAGCCGTTCATCCGGCAGATCTGCGCACTGGCTGGCTTTGAAAACGCTATGCCGGCATTCAACCGCAGCAAGATCACCAACACAGCCGAACAGGTCAGCATGGTGATTTCTGAGGCACCCATCATCGGGCAGGACATGGCCATTGACCTACTGCCCAACCTGACCCCGGAACAAAAGGAGCAGGCCAAGGCCGCGCTGATGGCTGAGAGCGCAACACGGGAGACCGTGGACGAGGAGGAGGATGAAGATGGAACAGATGAAGCGTGATATTTGCGCCGCAGTTTTTGGCTTTTTCTTCGGCTGCGGAGTAAGCTCGTTTGTCATTAACGTTGCAAAGCTTGTGATGCACTTATGACTGACCGTGACCGCATCTCTACCCGCCAGCTGAACCGCCTGCGCCGCCGCATCCTCCGGGTGTACGGCACTGCCCGCCGGGAGATGCAGAAGCAGCTGACCGATTTTCTGGCAAAGTACAAAGCACTGGACGAGCGCAAGCGGGCGCAGCTGGATGCAGGCGAGATCACCGAGGATGATTACCGCATCTGGCTGCAAAATCAGGTCTTTCAGTCCGATTTGATGCACGCCAAGTTGGACGGCATCACCCGGACCTGCACCACAGCCCAAGAGACGGCCTACAAGCTGGCCCGGGACGAGCAATACAACATCTTTTCCTTTGGCGCAAACTGGGCTTTCTACGAGCTGGAACAGGCCGCAGGCGTGACGTTCGGGCTGACCCTGTACAACACCGAAGCGGTCAAGCTCCTGCTGAAGGAAAACCCCCGCATGGTGCCCAACAAGCGCATCAAGAGCGAGAGCAACCGTACCTATGACGCCCGGGTGTTCAACCGCTACGTCATGCAGGGCATTGTGCAGGGCAAGAGCGTCCACGACATCGCCGTGCAAGCCGTCAACGGCATGGCTGACACGGAGATTCACTGGGCCATGAACAACGCCGTTACAGCCCTTACCAGCGCCCAGAACGCCGGGGC
>OHFM01000974.1_pt1 | contig 10229 bp, 16 predicted proteins | sample 1567511 | NCBI WGS metagenome assembly OHFM01 (sample SAMEA3879571, study PRJEB24766) | human gut metagenome | biome: human-associated habitat; feature: feces | place: USA | collected 1985/1987
TGCCGAAAATGAATAATAAACAGAACCAGCATAAGCTGGATTGTTTATTTTATTATCTTTTATTAATTGAGCAAATGGGTCAGCTCCATGTGATACCAAAGAAGTTTCCTTATAAGATATAATTCTTGTAGCAATTCTACGAACCATAGTACCATCTTCAGCTATGGTACCTAATTTATCATCAAATTCCCATTCTTTTTCAAATTTATGTGATGGTTTCCATTCGAATTGAACAGTTACTGAATTGGAATGTATAGAAGGAGGGTCCATATTTATACCTCTTGCAATTCTTGGGTTTGATTTACCATCTATTTTTAGTACCCCATTTATTCCAGCAGGTATAGTTACTCCATCAACTGTATATGATTCTTGCCATAAAACTGATTTAATGGAACCAATAGCATTGGCTACATCAGTTTCATGGTCACAATTTACTGTTTGACCAACTAAAAGATTCATAGAATCTTTAAGAACATTCTTGGGAAATTCAGTTGGCATATAATTCTTTGAAACTATACAAGCTGAAAGTAACCTGAACATTGGTTCTATAAACTCTTCATCATTGGGATGTAAATTTTCTGGGTCTACATCTTGATAAAAAGTATTATAATTAGCCCCTGAACCAAATAAACCAAATTGGTCTATTGAATCCTTATTAGGTTTAGCTTCACTAAAAAACCTATTAGAAATTTCTTCATGATGGTTAGGTACATGGGACATTAATATACTATGTCCATTTCCAAGTACCATGGTATCAACATAATTTGTCATAATATTTATTATTTACCGTTTTCTTGTATCTTGGTCAGCCCTTTTAGGATTTGGATTATTTTTATCCCTTGTTTTTCTATCCGAGGTATCTTTATCTGCCTCCCTTTTTTGTTTCTTTGCATTATCACCTGGTGATGATACTTGGTTGGATTCTTCTGGTTTAATTCTTGGTTCTTTTTGGTCGGGTTTATCATAACCCATTTCCCAAGCAAATTTTTCTTGCCCAATTATTCCTTGATTATAAAGAGAGGTTAAATTTCTAATCTTATATTCTAATCCTTGTTGAACTTTTACTTCATCGGATATTGTGGTAGTTCCAAATGTAACTTTAATACCTTTATTTGGAAGACCAGCTAGACGTAATTCTAGAGAATAAATAAATTCTAATACAAAAGAAGTAAGGGTTTGTAAATTTTTTAACTGGGAGATAATCTTTGATAATAAAATACCAGCACCACCCTCAGTAGTATTTGAAGTAACTCCAATTAAATTACCACTAACCCCTAAACCATTTGCAACAGATTGTTGATTCATGGTCCAAGGTTTATCTAGATTTTGTAAGTTTTGGGTAGTTGAATTTAATTTAAATTCATGGTCTTCAATGAACCCAGTTACTATACCATCTTTCATACCATTCATTAGGTTCACTTTTAGTTGTTTTAATAAACCAATTAACCTATCCTGATATTTTTCTATACTTTCTGATGGTAATCTTTGAGGTTTTTGCATTTTAGCTTCCAAGAAACCAACCATACCCATTACTTCCATTATATTCTTAAAATTGACTCTCATTTCATGTTGACCCTTTAATGAATCTAATGCAGCCATAAAAGGTGGTACCCCATAAGGTTCATCAGTATCATTATACATACCAACATATAAATAAGTTTCAGTATTAAGTTTTATATAATCTGGTTTTTGATTTTGTGGGGAATATGGATTTTTTTGATATGGGTGATATACCCCATTACCCATTCTCCTGAATATAATTGATTCTGGGTTTACAAATACTATGGTTGATATCCCATTTAGTTTATTATCTGGTACTGCTTCAATGGATATTGCACCACCTATTAAACATTGTACCATAAATTTATTTACTAAACCATCAATACCAGCAGTATAATTAGTCCACCTCTTACTTGCTTGTTTTAAATGTGAACTCATTTTTTCTGCTTCTTCTGGGGTATTATTTGGGAATGATATAGTATGACCAGTATTAGATAACTTAAACATATCTTGTAAAGCTATACTAACATCTGGATTAACTTTATATAAATCTCTTATAAGTGGAATTATTTCAGTTCTGAAACTTGGTAATACCAAATCTTTAACTCCCATTACACTTATTAGATTATTAAATGATGGTTCATTAGGAACTGATACTCTACCAGGGGGTATTGATGAATCATCTTTTCTATCTTGGTTTACCAATTGTTGTGGTACTGGTTTTTTTCTAAACCATGCAAATAAATTCATAGATTTTTATTATTGGGGTAATACATATCCATTGTATTGATTTGACTTCCTTATATGGTTGGTTATAGCTTTACCAAATATATCATCATCTGAATAAGTTTGGTCATCCATATCTATATCAGAAGCTGAACTAGATGAGGTTCTATGTTTACCTCTTGCAACTGGTCTTCCTGTTGCATCATATATAAAGGTATAGGCTTCTTGTATAAAGAATGGGTCCTTTATGATTATATTTTCTTTTCTAATATCCTCTTCCAGACCCTCTATTATAACTGTTCTATTTTTAGTGGTTGTTAACCAACCAGGAATTTTTTCTTCTTCTGGTCTACTTTTACCCTTCTTTTTAAGAATTTTAGTATAGTAATAAAGATTTGGATAACCTTCAGCTTGAAGCATTGCAGTAACAGCTGCCCCTATATCATTTGTTTCTGGTGCTAGAAGTGCATTATTAAATTTCATTCCAGTATCACCAAGTAACTTTGCATATCTATCTAGAGGTAACCTTCCTTTGTATATAACTTGTTCTTCACCAAATTTATCCATACATGTGAAAGAAGAGTAGTCAGTTGCTCTACCAGTTGAACAGTCTGCACCAATGAAATATTCCTTATCTGGGTCTACTTCATTGAATTCTCTATATTGACCACCCATTTTTGTTAATATTGGGGGATATTCAGATAACATTTCTTCAATACCTTTGATATCAGACATATCAAATACTGTATTACCTGAGGATAAAAAGTCACCATCTATTTCTTGGGCAGTTCTTCTTGGTCCAAGTGCAGATGCCATTTCTTGGTACCATTTATCATCTCTATCTGGGTGCATTTGCCAATATAATCTGATTGGATTCATTGGATTACCACCAGATATAGCATCTACCCAACTTGAATGATAAAATCCACCAACTCCTAATGGAGTAGAATTAATGATTGCTGAACCACCGGTAGAAAGAGTGGGAAAAGCTGATGCCCAAATTTGGTTAGCCCATCTTACTGCAGCAGCTTCATCTATAACAAGTAAAGATAGAGATTCTGAACGACCAGCTTGTTCAGAAGTAGGAATTGATTCTATAATTGAACCATTTGAGAATTCCATGGTAGTTGTACTACCAAATTCTCCTACCCTACCATTTATAATTGGTGTTTGAAGGTACCAAGGTAAATTCTTATACATGAACTTAATTTTCTTGAGTACCTTCTTTGCTATAGTATCCTTAATTGATATGATGTTTATTTTTTTGTTTGGGTGATACATAGCTAACCATAAACAGTACATAGCAATCAATTCTGTAATTCCAGCTTGTCTGAATTTTAGGATTATATTGAACCTATGTTTTAGGAATTGATAAAGAACTGATTTTTGGTATGGGTATAGATTAAATTTTACCATACCCAGTACTGGGTTAACTACCCAAACAAAGGTAGAGAATAAAAATACATCTTTTGATACTCTAGATAAAATTCTTAGCTGTTCCTGGTTTAAGCTTTTATCTTCTTTTAATATCCTTGCCATAGTTAGAATTGATAACTTAATTTGAAGTATAAATCTGTTCCAGGATTTGTTTTAATCCTTGGGTAATAAAATAAGTTCAACCCAAGTTCATAATTAAATTTACTGGTATTGTATTTTAAACCTAAATTCAAATCCCATAAATTGTTGAATGGTCTCCATTGAAGTTCAGTTAATGGTGAAAATCTTTTTATGAAGGATTTTCTTTTTTGAGTCATATTATCCTCAAAATAATTGTATGAATATTTATCAGTATCAATTGAATAAACCTTTTCAAAGAGCTTTCCATCTGTGTTTAATAATCCAAGTTTTAAATCAGTATCAGTTAGAAGAAATTGAATTAGCTTACTTGAATTTGGGAATTGAGAAAGAAACTGAGGTGATACTGAAATAAAACTTGAATCAGGATATAATAGTTTTATTGTATCATTATGGTAAATGATATTTAAAATTTCTATCGTATCCAAAGTATGAACATAAATAACTTCTGGTTCTTTTGGTTCATCAAATGGTTCCTCTGGAACAAAAGGCTTATCAATATAAACTGTATCTGGTTTTTGATTGTTGGGTTTTGAATCAGATTTATGTTTCAATGAACCAAGGTAATAACCAATCAAAAAACATAAAACAATTGGGATTAGGATTTTCAAAATTGACCATAGGATTTTCATAACATAAAATTTTTGGGATTTATAACCAATAGTTCCCCCTTATTCTTTTTGATTTATTCCCTCCTCTAAAAAGAGTAAAATATATTTATTTACCCTTTTAGAGGGTATAAATATATTACGTACACGTGTACACGTAACCTTATAATAGCGCATATGCGTAATATATAGATAGATATTATATATCTATCTATATATTTATTTAATTAATAATAAGCGCATACGTACGCGTTAGGGGGTTTCCATATTCCTGAATTGTTTTTTCAGGCATTTTTTAAACCATACCCCAACTTCATAAACTGAGCCTTTTGTTAATGTATTTCTTCCTTTATTGAGCCAATAATTTAAATTTTCAGTATCCATATATACCTTGAACCTTTTTGGGAATCCCATAATAATCCTATATTCTTCTAGGCCCATGATATCCCCATCAGGATTAAATTGCCTATTTGATGGTCTTACAGTTAATGGATAACTATTTTTTCTATTTCTATACACTCCTGGAAGAGTTTTCATTTTGGTATTTTTCATTGGCCATTTATATTCTTTTTTAAATTCACTCAACCAAAGATTTTTTACTTCCTTTACTGTTAGGGTTTTCTTTGATTTATCAGAATAATGGTACATGGCTAATTTTTTATCATCATTTTCTTTGAAATTAATGTCCTTTCTTATCAGTTTTTCAATTTCTGATACTAACATTGGAGTTGATACTGGAAAAATATTTTCAAAGTTTGATACTTTTATATTATAATCCTTTCTAATACCAATTAGGATTAATCTTTTTCGTGATTTTTGTGAATTACCAAAATCAAATACTGAATGGCAATGGACAATTAGGTGATAATTTTGCAATTTTGCTTCCCATTCCTCTCTTGGAATTAAATCAAAAAGTTTTGGGAGGTTTTCCATTAGGAATATTTTTGGTTTAAACATGCTCAAAGAGGTTAAAAATAGATTCAAAGTTTTATCTTCTTTTGGTTTACCAAGGGTTTTCTTCCTTGAATAACTAAAAACACTAGAATGACCACAAGAAGGGGAACCAATTATAATATCTACTTGGCCTTTAAATGATTCAAGGTCTCTTTTGAAAGGTATTTCACCAAAATTTAATTTCCATTGTTCTTCATTTTTTGTATGAAATACTGCTCTTGGTTCAATATTACTGATTAAATACTTTTTAAAAGGGAATAATAAAGCTCCTTGAGCTCCACATACTCCAAGTACTCTTAATTTACCCATGATTTTTATAAGTTTTAGAGATTATATATTATACAACAAAGGTATTGCGAAATACTACTTCTTATTGAATTTAATTATATAATGCAAAAGATATGAAACTTAAAGAAAAAGATGCTTTATTGGTAACTGGACCAGCACATTATGAAAAAGCTTTGGTGGATTCTGTATTAAAAGGTAATAAATACAAACTTAATAATGGGATGACCATAGATAATAACCTAAATATTATCAGTATTGTTACTTCTAAGTTCAAGGTTGAACTATTTGATGAGGATAAATATAATTATTTATTATCCATGGAAAGAATACCCAGAATTTTGGGTAAAATTAATGAAGGATTAGGGAAATTACCTAATGAATCAGTGGTTAAATTGTACAATAAACTTAGAAAAATGGAGGAAAAATATTTATGATTAGAAAGATGTTGGATTTTTTAATCCTAAGGAAATTTGACAAAGTAACAACAGATAGCTTTTTTAGTATTTGGGCTATATTTAAAGGTTTAGATGAAGAATGTTCTAATTTTAGAACCTTTTTTGTACCATTGGTAATCATTGCTTTAATTATTGGTGGATTATTCCTTTCATTTCTAGCAACAGTATAGGGTTATGGCAATGAAAATTTTAATTATTATATATTTTATTGGGTTAATATTAACCATAGCAATAGATTATACTGTTAGGAAATCAGGTGTAAAAGGTACAAAGAATAATATAAGGCATTTTTTTATAATGGTAATTACTTTTATGATATCCCCAGTATTAATTCTTAGTTTACTATTATATACAGTAATAACACTTTCTAAAAACCATAGTAAAGAAACTCATCTATGAGTTTATGTTTAACTCGTTCCTGAATTTATGTTTCACTGTTTGCCACCAAGGTTTGAGAAAATATTGGTGGTTTTTTTTTGTATATACTATTTTGATATGAAGAACCAAAAAATAACCTAAAAAAAATAGAACAGTATGATAATAATCCCAATTATGCCCAAAGATAAATTAGATGGGTTTGAAGTAAAATTTTCTGCTATTACTGAAAAAATGGCATTTTATTTGACCAGAGTATTCAATAGTACGTCAGCTAAATCATTAACTCCCAGTGATATTGCATTTGATATATATGTTACTAGAAGTGATAATACACCATTGATACGTCTATTTGCATGTTCTGTTATTCAGAATATTGCTACTTCAAAAAGATATTGTAATATTATGGTAAGTGACAATAAATATGTTGATTTAAAAGGTATTGAGTTTGACCCCAGTTATGCTAAGGATTTACAAAGAAATTTTACTACTGTATATCTTACTTCTACTTCTCCAAGTTCTACTGGTAAGAAATTTATGTTTGGGGGTTTACAACTTACTATAACTGGTAATTTTGACCCCAGTATGGAAGAATCTTGGGGATTAGAATGTATTAATATTGAAATTTTAAGATAAAAGAAGTATTTGGTTCTTCCTTCTTTTACTATTCAATTCCTCTATTCCAAGTAGAGGAATTTTTTTATGACCAAATTGAGATATAGTGAACATATTCAATATAAAATAATTGATATTATGAGTAAATTTGATATTCTTAGGAAAAGATTTAATCAAATACCAGTAGGTGAAAAATTTGATTTTATGGATTTAATAAATGACCTTGGTTATTCACATAAAACAGTTTTGGGGTATAGAAGTAATTTTGAAACTAGGGGTTATATGGAAAGAGTAAGTGTAAAACTAGAAGGTTCTAGAAAAATTAAAATTACCTTTAAGAAGATTATAGATTTATATGAAAATGTATATGAATTACAGAAAAAAAGAGAAAGGAAACAATTGGAATTATGGAACGAAAAATAGGTGAAATATTTAATTATCAGGATAATTGGTACCAATGTATAAAGTCTATTACTTGTACTAATTGTGGATTTAATAATAAGGGATGTTTGGCAGATAAACATATAACAGGGGATTGTTCTGGTAGATTGGATGGTGCATCAGTTATTTTCAGGAAACTTGAAAAGTTCGGAGAGCCTTACGAATACTTTATTCAAGGTATGGGTATCATAATAGTCCAAGAATACATCCTTGCAAATGCAAGTTATATCTACGATGACAATAGACATGTAGTTATGATGGATTGTCAAAATGGAAGAATAGCAATAGAAATCAAACAAAACAAAGAAGATATGGAAGAAAAGAAATTAACCTTATGATGTCCCCCTGAAAAGAAAGAGGGATGGATAATTATTCATAAAGAAGCCATATATGATAAAGAAACTGCCGAGAAAATTGCAAGAGAAACCACAGCTAATGTTATTAGAATACAAAAGATAGAATGGGAGGAATAAGCAATGACCTTGGTTATAATATACTGCATACTTAGTGTAATAATAGTTTCAGCTATTCTAATCAAATTAAAATGGAATGATAAATGTACTATTGGGGATTTATTATGGGGTTTATTCCTTGTAGTCCTTAGTCCAGCATCATTGATAGTAATTATTATAGTTGAATTGATAGTGGATTTTTTAAAAAAAGTTTATAAATTATGGAATTAGAAAAAGGAACCTTAGTTACCATCAAAGGTACAGCTAAATTTAGTAAATTTATTGGAATTATAAATTCTATATCATCTGATATGGCAATTAATTTCAAGGTCCTATTAAGTATAGATAATAATAGGAATATCCTATCCTTTAATAATTATATTACATTCAGGCATTTATCGGAAACCAGTATATCTGAAACTACAGATGAGGAATTTGATATCCTTAGATTGGAATTGGAATACCTTGGAATTACCATAGAGGAAATGGAAGGTTTATTTGATATAAAAGTAACAGGATGACAAAGGATATTATAAATCTACTCTTTGGATTTTCTTTTGGGTTTTTCCTAATGCAATATTTTGCTGGTGATGAGAAATCCATTATATTGGTAGTAATCCTTTCCCTGGTTTTAATATTAAACCTAATTTCAATTGTATTTGACCATTTGAATAAAGTATTCAATAAGGATTTATGGAATTCAGTTATGGTTATTTTATATGGCATAGGATTTATTCTTTATATTCTTTTCTAGAGTTTTAGTTTTTATTTTAGGGTTATCTCTTTGAAGATATATTTATATTTTCTTGGAGGTAGCCCTTTTTAATTGAAATTGAGATTCCCATTACTATTGGGGGATTGGGATTTTTTTTTGAAATTGGGTTTGAAGGATAATTTGGGTTTTGTTGGATTGATTAGAGAGGGGGGGATGGTATTATGGATTGGTTGTTTTTTTTGGCTTTCAGGGGTTTCTATGGGGTTATTTGTTGTTGTGTTGGGTTCTCTTCTCTCTCTGGTTCCCTTGGGTTCCCATTACTATGGGCTCTAAAAGTTGTGGCTTTGGGAAGGGGGTAGGGTAGGTTTATTTTAACTAAATTATGTAAAAAAATAGGGGACAAAATTTGTTCCCTTTATTAACTTAATTAACTAAAAATTTATTCCATTTCAATAAACAATTTTTCTTTGTCAATTTCCCAATAATCAAAATTTTTATTTATATTTAAGATATTAGTTAAATACTTCTCCATATCATTTAATATTGATTCCTCACATTTATTTAAATGGATTACTCCGCAAAAATGGTTTTTATCGATTGGGTCGTTAACGTTAAAATCTATATTTTTTATATAATTGGAATAAATAAATATAAAGTTTGTAACTAAATATAATCTATCTCCCAACTCGTTATTATCTAAATGTTTCATTTTGTTATAGAGTTTCGTAAATAATTGCGGTTATATTTTTTCTCTCAAAATTTATTAGTTGTTTTAACTTAAATTTTTTATCACGAATTAGTTTAGAACGAATCGAAATAAGAATTTTTCTTTTTAAGTCTTTGTAAAAATTTTGATTAAATTTTTCTAAAAACTTTTCATTATCACAAAAGCAAATATAAATCTTATCCCCGTCTTTATACACAACTTTTTTCTCAAAAATTGGAGTTGAAAAAAAACTTTGAAAAATATCTAATTCGTTTTGTATTTCCTTTCTAACGAAGTTAATATAACGTTTATTTTCCCTTTTCATAATTTTTTGATTTTTGGAGTAGGGGAGTTTATCCCCTACTCAATTAGAAATTTATTTTGTTTTTGCAGCACAATTTTTCATTGATTCCAAAAATTGATTAATTAGTTTTTGCGTTTCAACATCTGTATTTGATTCGCAAACAACATCTATATTATTATATACTTTGTTTGCATATTCAACCCAAATTTTTGACAATTTTTTCAATTCAGTTTCATTTTTACGAATTGTTAAAAATGTGGCTAAAAATTTGTTTTGTAAAGTTTTACGTAACTTTCTACGTAACTTTTTTTTGTCGTCATCTAACAATCCAGCAAATAATTCCCTCTTATAAATTGATGATTTTTTTCCATTTGAATTTTTAACAAATACATCACTTGTTAATAATTCGTCGATAAAATTTTTTGTTTCCATAAAATAAAAAAATTAGAAAGTTAAACAATAATATAATAATGTGTAATGAATTAGGAAATATCTCCCTTTCGATTACACAACAA
>OHFM01000976.1_pt1 | contig 10224 bp, 8 predicted proteins | sample 1567511 | NCBI WGS metagenome assembly OHFM01 (sample SAMEA3879571, study PRJEB24766) | human gut metagenome | biome: human-associated habitat; feature: feces | place: USA | collected 1985/1987
AATAATACTAATAATGATAATCCTATTATCCCATAATCATATAGGTACTCTATATAACTATTATGTGAAAAGCGAGAAAATCCACCTGGTTTAAGGCGATAATAAACACTTTGGAAACCATGTCCAAAAATTTTTTCCCTTATATTTGACGTCTTGAACGCTTGAAGAGTAATCGCCCAAATAATATCTCGACCGCTTCCTCCATCTGTACTTAATTTTGAAAAACGGTCAAAAATCTCAAGTCCCGATCTATTCTCGAGATACAATACTGCTCCACTACCTATACAAATAGCAATAAAAAGATACATATATTTTTTCCATTTTTCTCTTAATGAACCTTGTATATGTGCATCTAATACTAACATCACCAATATTCCTAAAATTAATGCTATCGTTCCAGTTCTTTTCGTTGATGCAACAGATATAGCAATACATAATAACATACATAAATTTCGCAAATTCTTTTCTTTAAGAAAAATGATAATTAACGGTAATGCAGTTAAGCAATAATATGTTAAAAATACTACCTGCCCTATGTTTCCATTTCCAGCTAAATGTATTCTTATAAGTGATACTGAGATAAGACACATTATTAAGTAATATATAAATGTCTTTTTTTCAATATTTTTGTTCATTTCATTATGACAAGTAAAGTCATAATACACAATAACACTTAACGGCCAAATAAATATATCAATTGGCGTATAGGGTAAGTAAATTGAATTATTTAATATAGTAATTACACATTGATATACAATTAAAATTCCTAAAATCAAAGTAATACTGTTTATTGATTTCCTCTTTAGCGTTATCAATTCCTCAAAAAAATAGCATAACAAAACAATTGCCTGCATACCAAACCCCAAAAGTCTTATAGTGCCATTTTGGTTTGTTTGATATAGCATTTTAAGTATGATGGAAAAAAACAAACAATTATATGCTATTCCCATAAAAAATTTTTTTAAATTTATTTTCAGCACTTTTAGATAACCTCCGAGATTTTTATGCTATATTAATCATGTTTTTTATTTATTTCCAAGCTGATTTGCAATATCCTCGTCCACAATTTCCTCTCCAGATTTATGTTTTAACTGCTCTTTTGAAGCCTCACTTAAGCCATTATCAATTACACAATTTATGTCACATGTACTACATTTATCAAGTTCTTCTTTCGTAACTTTTCCATCACGATAATCACAGCAAATTTTGTTTTCATACATACTGTATGGTTGTTTAGTAAATAAAGCTTTAAATTTATGCACTAAAACCCATGTTGCTGGTTTCCAAATATATTTATGCATAGCCGGAGAAACAGAGCCTATCATCCAGCAATCTCGATCACAACAACGAACTTTTTTTCGCACCTCTTCTGCCTGAGAACTATTCCACAGTTCATCCCAAGATTGATTATTCAAATTTCCCATAACTTCTTTATCCTTAGTTCCATTGCAAGGCATAACATCACCATATGGATCAATGAAAAATGTATCAAAACTCATGTCACATGGAAGAAGCCTCTTTTGCCCATAAATATAATTAATTAATCCATGATTAAAATACGCTCTGAACCATTTTTTAGGACTATTACTACGTAATAACTCATTAACTAACTTTTCAAAATTCTTTGCAACCATCGGACGATCATGAATAATATTTTTTGCTTCTACAAAATAGAAACTATTATGTAAAGAAGCCGTTGCAAATTCCATCCCCATTTCATTACTAATTTGGTATAATGGTACAAGGTCTGGTGCGTTTTTATCCTGTACAGTCATACCAAATCCAACATCTTTCATTCCCATTTCTCTAAGTTTTTTTAACGTACCATATCCACGCTGATAACCATTCTGAAGGCCTCGTATTTCGTTATTTGTCTCCTCAAGTCCTTCAATGGAAATACGTATGCCAATATTAGGGAACTCTTTACAAAGGTCCACAATACGATCTGTAAAAAATCCATTAGTCGAAATAACAATACGATCGGATTTCTTATATAACTCACGTACAATGTCTTTCAAATCAGTTCTAATAAAAGGTTCACCACCAGTAATATTTGTAAAATACATCTTTGGCAATTTTTTTATTGTGTCCAAACTGATTTCTTCTTCTGGCTTAGATGGTGCTTTATAACGATTGCACATTGAACATCTGGCATTACAACGATATGTAACAATTACTGTTCCATTTAATTTTTTTTCAGTATTCTTTTTCATCTTTATTAATTACCCCTTTATTTTCTATTTTTGACAGCCTCATTAAAAATTTTCATCAAAGCTTCATAATGTGATTGCGGTGCGAATCTGTTTTCAAGCCTTTTTCTACTAGCTTGTCCCATTTTTTTAACCAAAATATCATCATCTAGCATCTTAATTTTTTTAATAAGATCCTCAACATTTGATGGTTCAAATAAATATCCGTTTTCCCCATCACTAACCAATTCTGGAAGACTTCCTATATTGCTAGCGATAACCGGCTTTGAATATTGAAACGACTCTAAAGCAGTATTAGGTAGGTTATCATACCAAATTGAAGGAATCAATGTAAATCTAGCTCCTTTTATAATATCCTCTAGTTCCTCTCCACTCTTAAACCCAAGGAATTCAACATTCTTCATTTTATGATCCTTTACATATTTTTTCAGACGCTTTGCCTCATCTGTTGTATCGTCTCCCATAATTTTAACTGTATACTCAGGCAATTTTTCATACGCTTTTATAACAGTTTCAACTCCCTTTTCTTCAGTAACACGTCCAAAATATAATCCATACGATCCTATCTGCGGTTCCCCTATTGTTGTTTTACTTGCTGTAAAAGTAGGAATACAATGAATTCTTTTTTCATCAAAGCCATTTAATGCCAATTTTTTCTTCAAAAATTCTGATGGTGTTATAAATGCATATACATTTTTATATACATTTATCATTTTATGAAATTTCATAGAAAACACTCTTACGACAGATGCAAATAGTGATCCTTTCACACATCTCTTTTTAATACAACTCCTATATCCCTTTGATAAACATTCTTCACAGACTTTCTTTTCATACATAAAATCAAATCTTGGACATAACAAGAAATAATCTGATAATCTTAACACAACCGGGATTCCCATTTTACTTGCACCTGTAATTACACTCGGAGACAATTTATTAACAAAATGAATAATATATACCAAATCTGGCTTTACATCCTTTATTTCTTTTTTTATTGCTTTTTCTACTTCACGAGAATAAATACTTCGCGTAAGTAACTGCCAAATTGATTTAGGTGTCTTTTTCACTTCATCAAAATATGTTGCATCTCGTCCACCAATTGGTTCTACAAAGTATTTTGAATATTCTGTTGCAACATTTTTATTGGAATGTATGGAAAAAGGTATAACCTCATGCCCATTATCTTCAAGCATCTTTTTAATATTAAACATATACTTTTCTGGGCCCCCAGAAATAAAGTATCTATAATTTACTATAAGTATTCTCAACGTTTTCTCCTTATCTTTATAAATAGCATTATTTACTATTTTTTATACACAAATATTTAATAAACAATAAACCTACTCTTTTTTATTCCCCTCTGTGATGGATAATCGCTTTTTATAAAGATTTCTTGTATCTCCAATTATTTTTGCCGGATTTCCACCCACAATCGCAAAATCAGGTACATCTTTAGTTACAACTCCGCCAGCTGCTACTAAAGCATTTTTTCCAATAGTGACATTATATAAAATAATACTCCTTCCTCCAATTACAGCATTATCTTTTATTACTACCGGGCCAGTATAATAATCAATCATTGGACCAGTGTAATTACAATCTCTATTCCACATTCTAGCTACTAAATCATGTTCATAGATTCTAACATCTGCCGCTACAGTGACATTATTTCCTATACTAATTAGATCCGGATGGGTAGGAATCCAACATGGATGCCAATACCCCCCCCGACCATATTCTTTAAAGATATTAGATTTTCTAATCACTTCAGCTTTAGCATGGTTTTTCTTTAAAACTGTCAAAAGTAATAATTTAAACAAAATAACTAATTTTTTCACTAATTTCACCGTTTTCTATTTTTAGTTTATTAATCTCTCTGAAAAATATCCCTTGTATAAACTTTGTCTTTTACATCATCCAAACAACTATCGTAACGATTGGCAATAATTGCCTGACTCTGCCTCTTAAACTCATCTAAATCATTAACCACTTTGCTGCCAAAGAAAGTTTCACCGTCTTTCAATGTAGGCTCATAAATAATGACTGTAGAGCCTTTTGCCTTAATTCTCTTCATGACTCCCTGAATAGAACTCTGACGGAAATTATCACTATTACTCTTCATAGTAAGACGATATACACCTACCACAACATCTTTTTCTTTACTTTCATCCCAGTCATCATTTGCTTCATATGCTCCAGCAATTTCCAAGACTCGATCAGCAATAAAATCTTTTCTCGTTCTATTAGACTCAACGATTGCTTCAATAAGATTTTCAGGAACATCTGCGTAGTTAGCAAGCAGCTGCTTTGTATCTTTTGGTAAACAGTATCCACCATATCCAAAAGATGGATTATTATAATGTGTTCCAATACGAGGATCGAGACATACTCCATTAATAATCTGCTGTGTATTCAGACCTTTCATTTCGGCATAAGTATCTAACTCATTGAAATAAGAAACTCGTAATGCCAAATATGTATTTGCAAACAATTTGACTGCTTCTGCCTCTGTAAAGCCCATAAATAAAGTATCAATATCTTCTTTAATAGCACCTTCCTGTAAGAGCTGTGCAAACGTATGTGCAGCTTTTACTAAACGTGCATTATTAATATCTGTTCCAACAATAATTCGGCTTGGATACAAATTATCGTATAACGCCTTACTTTCTCTTAAAAATTCCGGACTAAAAATAATATTATCACAATGAAATTTTTCTCTAATACTTGTTGTATATCCAACAGGAATAGTCGATTTAATAACCATAATCGCTTCCGGATTATATTCAATGACTAATTTTATAACTGCTTCTACTGCAGAAGTATCAAAAAAATTCTTTTTGCTATCATAGTTTGTTGGAGCTGCAATAACAACAAAATCTGCATCCTTATAAGCTTCTTCTGCATCCAATGTAGCAGTTAAATTCAAATTTTTTTCTTCTAAATATTTTTCAATATAATCATCCTGAATTGGAGATTTCTTATTGTTAATTAACTCTACCTTTTCTGGAATAATATCTACTGCTGTCACCTGATGATGCTGACTCAATAAAGTAGCAATAGATAATCCAACATATCCTGTCCCTGCCACAGCAATTTTCAATGAATTAAAATCTCTCATTTTTTCTCTCTTCTTCCTATTCTTAAAATATATTTACATATAAAACTCTTTGTACCATTCTGCAAACTTGCGTAATCCTTCACGTAAAGTTGTCGATGGTTTAAAACCATAGTCTCTTTCCAATGCTTGCGTATCAGCATATGTCACAGGAACGTCTCCCGGCTGCATCGGAACAAGTTCTTTATGTGCTTCAAAATCATAATCTTCTGGTAAGACTTTTGCTCTAATTAATTCTTCCTGAAGAATTTGTACAAAATCTAATAAGTTCTCTGGATGATTATTTCCAATATTGTAAACAGCATATGGCGGAATCGGCAAACCATCTTCTCCGTTCTTTTTCTCTGGTGCCCCCTGCATTACCCGTACAACGCCTTCCACAATATCATCAACGTAAGTAAAATCTCTTTTACAATTTCCATAATTAAAAATTTTAATAGTTTCTCCATTTAATAATTTATTTGTGAATCCAAAGTATGCCATATCGGGTCTTCCTGCCGGTCCATAAACAGTAAAGAAACGCAAACCAGTTGATGGAATATTATAAAGCTTTGAATATGCGTGAGCCATTAATTCATTACTTTTTTTCGTAGCAGCATATAACGATACAGGATTGTCTACTTTATCTTCTGTACTGTATGGAACTTTCTTGTTACTTCCATATACAGAAGAACTTGATGCATATACCAAATGTTCTACTGGATAATGTCTACATCCCTCTAATATGTTGTAAAACCCAATCAAATTACCTTCTATATATGCGTCTGGATTTGTAATAGAATATCTCACACCTGCCTGTGCCCCTAAATTCACAACCACTTGAGGAGTATACTTCTCAAAAATCGAATTAATAAGTTCCTTATCTGCCAAATTTCCTTTTACAAAGGAAAATGTCTTACTAGATGAAAGTTTTTCTAATCTATATTCTTTTAAACGAACATCATAATAATCATTCATATTATCGAGTCCAACTATTTTTATTCCTTCTATTTCTTTTAATAACCTTTCAGCCAAGTTTGATCCAATAAATCCAGCTACACCTGTAATAAAAATCGTCTTGTTTTTCAATTCAATAAATTCTTTGCTCATTTTATCTCCTATACAATTCTAATGTTCTCTCCACAACATCATCCCAATTATATTTTCCACAAATATAACCTGCTGCTTCATCTTTATATTTCTGTACCTGTTGTGCATCCTCACATGCTTCTTGAAGCTTACTCTGCAAATCTGCTACATTACTTTTTTTAAATATGATTGCCTTATCTTCCACTACAGAAGCACATTCATCTATGTCAGATACCAAACAACAATTTCCATAACTCATTGCTTCTAAAAGACTTAATGGCATTCCCTCTAAATCGCTTGGTAAACTATAAATATAAGCATTGCTGTATAGTTCATCTAACAACTGTCCCTGAACAAATCCGGTAAAAATAATTCTGTCATCGTCTTTTGCCATTTCTTTTAACTGGTTAGCAAATTCATCAGTATCCGAACTGCCTCCTGCAATGACTAACTTCTTATCTGTTTTTACGTTCTTAAAGCTTTCTATCAGATAAGTAATTCCTTTTTCCGGAACAAGTCGTCCTAAAAATAAAATATAATCATCTTTCTTTAAACCAAATTTCTTGTCAATAAGTTCTGCCTTTCTAATAACTGGACGATTCACACCATTAGGGATAAACTTTGTATCACGTCCATAAGTCTCTTTAAAATAATTTTGTACTCCCTCACTGAGAACAATAATTTCATCTGCAAATTTAACAGCACATTTTTCGCCAAGCATAATATATGTGCTGGCTAACTTGCCCCATTTTGCTCTTTGATAATCAAGTCCATGAACCGTAGCGATACAACGTTTTCCAAATAATTTTGGCAACCATAACATTGCACATGGTCCTTCTGCATGAAAATGTACCACATCATATTTTCCAAACGCTGCTGCTACCGCTGCAAAAAATGAAGCACTCATCGCTGCTAGTCCTTTTTTATCTATCGTTGGTACATATTTCATTCGGATACCTTTATATTCTTTTAATTTCTTCTCATCAAATTCTTTACCACTTACATGATGTCCATTACGGTTATATACTGTTATCTTATGTCCTAGTTTTGCCATGCGAACCGTTAATTCTTCAACGACAATTTCAATTCCACCTTGGCGACTCGGAATTGTCTTATGTCCAAGAACTGCAATTTTAAGTGGAGAAGTATTATTTTTCCTTTTATTCATAACTTCCTCTTATTATATTTATAACTTATCTATTATTACTTTCTGTGGCTTAAATTCTTTTTACAGAAATCAAGCCACAATCATTTCATCACATAGATCCATCTTTTCTAAGAACTACCATTACTGTTTTAAACAATATTTTTATATCTAGCCCAATGTTCCAATTTGTGATATACTCCTTGTCAAGACGAACTACCTCTTCAAAATCAGTAATGTCGCTACGTCCGCTGACCTGCCACATACCGGTTATTCCTGGCTTAATTGCCAATCTTGCACGATGGTGCAGCTCATAAAAATTCGTTTCCGAAATCAAAGGTGGCCTGGTTCCAATTATTGACATATCACCTTTCAACACGTTAAAAAACTGCGGAAATTCGTCAATGCTTGTTCGTCTGATAAAATCCCCGATACCAGTCTTATGTGTTCCATCTGGAAGAATCTTATTTCCGATAACTCGTGGGTCAAAATCCAATTTGAACATCTTTTCATCACCCAATTTGTTATCTTTCATCAATTCAGCCTTACGTTCTTCTGCATCCATATACATGCTTCGGAACTTATACATTTTGAATCTCTTTCCATTCTTTCCTACACGTTCCTGTGCAAAGAAAATCGGTCCCGGTGATGCTATGTAAATTGCTGGAGCAACAAATATAAACAAGATTCCGGTAATCAAGCATCCTACCAGACCTCCGGCAATATCCATCAGACGTTTCAACATCAGATCTCTTGTAGATGCATAATTAATACTGGTAGTCAGTACAGTATAATCGCCTACTCTTTCTACAAACTGTTTCTTACCTGGCACACTTTTTACCTTTGCCAGATTCAGATGAACCGTAACGCCTGTTTCTGTAAACTGTTCAATCAGTTCTCTTGGATAAGGCACAACACCTGATGTCACAATCAGTACTTCATCAATCCATTCCTTGCAAACATATTCAGCAGCATTATCCATATTGGCAACTACTTTTATACCATCAATGTGCCTTCCTATCATTTCCTTATCAATAACGGCAATTCCAGAAATCTTATAGCGAGCATAATTATGTTCTTTCATGCTCTCTACTACTGCACTTGCCACATCTGCTGTAACTACAAGAAGTAGGGAACGATTTTCTCCATCTTCCATTTTCTTCCTAAGTAAATGTTTCCACAGTTCTCTTACCAGATAAGTAAGTAGCATATAGATAATGATATTCAGTACCAATGCCAGTCTGGAATATTGTTGTCCTTCCTGAAGCATAAACAAATAAAGCAATAAACATGCTCCAAGAATTACTCCATGCTGTGCTGTTACAACAAAATCTTTATAGTATCCTCTTTTCAAAACGTTTTTCAATGTTCCCATTGCAAACAGTACTACCAAATCTGCCACTTCCATAAAGACAGCCATATTTCTGTAAAGAATTAGCTGGTATGGATTAGCTCCATATCCACTTAACGCATACGCCAAAACGAACGCCACTTGCAAGCAGATTAAGTCCAAGATGATAAAATCCACATGTTTTATCCATCCTGTAGAATCTTTTCTATACATACTTTCTTTCCCCTTTACTCATTTTTCAGATCCCATTACGTTCGTTTTCAACTAACTGCTACAATCCTCTGACTTACCAACGAACAAAGACTTTTTATAAGAAAATACGCAGTCCTTCACAGAACTTTGTATATTACATTCAATACTACTAAGAAACAATCTATGCCCGGCACATACCCCAATTATCAGGGCAGGCAAAGCACAATAAAAAAATGGATTTGTATTAAATAAGAAATGTGATTCTATTTGAGAATAGATAGCAGCCATAAGCAGACAGCCTATAGAAACTGCCAGATAGATTTCCCGATGTTTCATCAGATTCTTGCCATATTCAATTTTTCCGTTTGCTTCTTTCCCACTACAAGGGGCTAGGGAATTGCATTTGCACTCAGCGATCCGCATCTGCTTCATTTTTCATACCTCGCTTTTCCCCCCCCCACACACACATACACACTCTGGGGGATTTTAATTTTTTAGTTTTTCATTATTCATATCGGCAACCTAACGTCCCTTAGCCCGTCATTCTTTTCAGATTAACAGGCTCAAGTTTTCTCCTTTTCGATTTTTATTGCTCTGTGATTGGGTCAAACTGAGCATCCAAAGAGCCATCCAATATCTATGAACCGCTATAATGTGACCCTGCTGCAGCAATGAAAAATCGAATTATCATAAAACGTTTAAGCCACACATGCCGCATAAATACTGGAGTTTTCTCTGGTTGTCCCTATTATATCCCACTCCCCCACAAGGCTCATATCACCTTTGAGTACATTCCAGAACTGTGGGAATTCATCCAGAGAGTAATCACGGATAAAATTTCCGATTCCCTTGATGATACGTGGATCATTATCCATCTTGAACATCATACCATCTTTGATATCGTTCTGCGCCATCAGCTCTTTCTTCCGCTCTTCTGCATCCATATACATGCTTCGGAATTTGTAAATGTTGAATTTTTTGCCATTTTTTCCGATTCGCACCTGTTTGAAGAAAATCGGTCCCGGTGACTTAATATAAATGATTGGTGCTACAAAGATAAAAATGATACCTGTCAGTAGCATTCCAACCAGTCCTCCGCAGATATCCATCGTCCTTTTGAAGATCAGCTGACCGGCGCTTA
>OHFM01000977.1_pt1 | contig 10216 bp, 8 predicted proteins | sample 1567511 | NCBI WGS metagenome assembly OHFM01 (sample SAMEA3879571, study PRJEB24766) | human gut metagenome | biome: human-associated habitat; feature: feces | place: USA | collected 1985/1987
TAAATCCTGCTTGTGTTTGCGAAGTATCCGTCATTTTCTTGGTTCTCAGATACGCCTTAGCCCGCCAAAAAGGCCGCAAACTTTTTGTGCAGTTCTTCCTCGCTCAGGGTTGGGCTGTCCACCGTCAGTTCGCGCGCCAGGTTCAGGGCAAAAATACCCATGATGGATTTTGCATCCACGCAGTAGCGTCCGGAATGCAGGTCCACATCTCCGGGCACAGTGGCCGCAATGCGGTTAAACTCTTTCACTTCACCAATGCTGTTCAGCCGGATGGTAACACTTGCCATTGCCAGTTTGCTCTCCTTTTTGCCGCGGGCATCTGCGGTGTTCTGCCGCCAAAAGCCCGGCTAAAATGTAATGTTCAGCTGCTTGATGCAGGCAGTATCCTCTTTGGTGCCGCCGCGGGCGTACAGGGCCAGGCGCGCGCCGGTCCATGTTGCCTTGGCAACGGGTTGGGCTCCCCCCAGCGGCACTGCGGTGCCATCTGCTGCCAGCAGGGCATACTGCACCTGCTTGGCAGCAGTTATTTTCATTGTAACGGTTATTTCATCCGTGTCAACCATTTTTTCGGCAAGGATCGTTTCTTCTGCATCGCCGGTGGGGGCAAGGTCTTTCACCATGCCCTGTACCAACTGCACGGTGCAGCCCTGCGCGGTGCGGCAGAGCTCAATGGCGGAATATTTCTGCCCCATCACGCTAAGCCCTACTTTAGCTCCGGCGCCGCACCCGGCCAGGCCAAGGGTAACGTTTGCGGTAAAATCCGCTGCAGGCAGCATCTGACTGAGCACATTGGGCTGCCGCCACAAACTTCCGCTGGCCCCGCAGACCAGATGCAGTGCATCCCCCGCCACCGGGCGCAGCCAGGCTTCGGGCTGGGGGTTGGCCTGCCATTGCCATTGCAGGCCGGGCTTGCCGTTTGTAAAGCTGTCCCCTATTTGCAGGCCGGGACCAGCTTCGCCTTTGGGGCAGTCCCACTCGGTCACCGGCTCGCCGATGCCATCGCCGTTTTGTTCCAGGCCGATGAACGGCCAATCGCTGTGCCAGCACATAGGCTGCAGGTGTACCACGCGGCCCAGTTCAAACCGGTCCTGGAAATGCAGGAACCAATCGCTGCCGTCCGGCGCTGTGACCCACGCGCCCTGGTGGGGGCCGTTGATGGAGCTGGCCCCCTGGTGCATGACGATTTTTTCCTCATACGGGCCGTACACATTGCGGGCGCGCAGCACGGTCTGCCAGCCGTATTCCACACCGCCTGCCGGGATAAAGATGTAATACCAGCCGTTGCGCTTGTACATTTTGGGGCCTTCGGCGGTGGGCTGGCTCAGGGTGCCATCAAACACGATGGGGCCGTCCTCCACCACTTCCAGCGTTTCGGGATCCAGGCGGGAAAGCTGGATCTTGTGCTTAATGCCGCAGCGGCTTTTGGCAAAGGCGTGGGCCATATACACGCTGCCGTCATCGTCCCACAGGGGGCAGGGATCGATCCACCCGCTGGCGGATTTTACGCAGTGCAGCGCACTCCAGGGGCCGGCGGGGTCGGTGGCTTCGGTGTAAAAAATGCCCTCGTCCGGCAGGGGAATGAATGCATAGAACCTGCCCGCATGGTAGCGCAGCGCCGGGGCCCAGGTGCCGCAGCCATGGGCGGGCTGGGCATAGCGGTCAAACGGCAGACGCTCCACGCAGTTGCCGATGCGCTCCCAGTGGACAAGATCCTTGCTGTGCAGCACCGGCACGCCGGGCAGGTAGGTAAAGCTGGAAGAGATCAGGTAATAGTCCTCCCCCACGCGGATGGCGTCGGGGTCACTGAAATCCATGGGCAGCACCGGGTTCTGGTAGCAGCCATTTTTGATATCGGTCACATAACGGTCCATTGCTTTTATCCTTTCTTGTGTTCGATTTCCAGCAGCAGCTCACATGCAGCTTCCAGCACGCAGGCGGAAGCCCACAGATTGTGGCTGAACCAGCTGCTGAACGGTCTGCCATCACTGAAGCGCTCCACATCCAGCCCATCGCTGGGGCACCAGCGTTCCGACAACATGCCGTAACGGCCATAGCCGGTGGCTGCGGGGTACAGTTCCAGGCATTGCAGCATCCAGGCGGCAGAATCCGCCGCGCGGCTGGCGTAATAGCCGTCACCCGTCACCCGTGCCAGATAGCGCAGGTCAGTGTCAATAATAACCCCCATGGGGTGGATATGCGGGTTGGAAACCGAGGTAACGGCGCCGCCGCAGGCGGACCACCCCTGGTTCAGCGGGGTGTGCTCCGGGTAGGTCTTGTAGCCATAGCGCCACAGGAACTCGTACCCGGCGCTGTCTTTCATATATTGCAGGAATTCGGCCTTGCCGGTCTGCTCATACAGCAGGCGGCTGCCGCGCATGAAGGCCAGGTTGCCCTCCTCATCCACGGCTTTCCAGGTGTCCATGGGGGTACCGTAACAGTTCAGGTCCTTGACAAAGGTATGGTAGTAATCCAGCGCCTTTTCGGCGGAGTGCAGGCAGCGCTCTTCGCCGGTCAGGCGGTAGAGGTAAACCAGCGCCGGGGCAAACCAGCAGCCCGCAAAGCCGCTCCAATCCAGCACTTTGCGTTCCTGGGTGGAGTAAGTATAACCGAAAGCGCCGTCTGCGCGCTGCAGATCCATGACGGTATGCAGCACCTTTTGGGCTGCATCCATCCATTTGGCCGGGCAGGATTTGCCGTTTTGGTGCAGATAATCCATCGTTTTGGTCAGGTAGTGGACGGCGCTGCCCACTGTATAGGCACAGTGGCAGTCTTTGACCAGGCCGTACCCGGTCCACCAGCCGTTCACCTGGCTGCCCGCGGCATTGGGGGCCATCAGGTCGTTCAGCAGGCCGGAATTTTCGTTATACGCATCGGCAATGCGGTCAAACAGCTGTTCGCCACTCATGGCCGCGGCCAGCGGCGCTTCGGCATCCGCGCCAAGGGCATCGCGGCAGAGCACCAGCGGATAGGCCAGCACGCCGCCACCTGTCCAGCCGATCTCCGTCACCAGCCGCCAGGGGCGCATCTCGGTCTCCCTGGGCGGGTGGCAGCAGCGGTTGGTATACTCCCCCGCCGCCGCGTCAAAGTTCTGGTAGGCAAAGGTGTCCAGCATACCCTGCACGGCCTGGCGCAGGGTATTGCGGGGGACGGCGCGGTCCTGGTGGCGGGCGTATTCCTGCCGGATGATCTCATGCAGCTCGGTTCGCGGGCCGCTGTGCAGGTAGATCCTGCCGCTGGTCTGCGCCTTGCAGGCCATGCTGCGGGTGGACGGCGCCGGGGTGGAGCGGTTTTTGAAGGTGGTGGGGTCGTTGGTGTACCCCAGGCTGATGCCGAACGCATCCGGCAAAGCGGCAAACACACCGTTGCGGATGATCCCGGCCTCGCTTTCGCTGTAGGGTTCCACCGCAGCGGCGGCCACTCCGCCGTCCCAGCAGAGGGCGGCGAGCGGCATGGCGGCGCGGTCCGCACGGAATTCCCACAGCGGCGCACAGAACGCCACCTCGTGGTGGTCCTTCGTCAGCAATGGAAATTCGCCGGGTTTGGCTTCCGCGGCGTGGTTATCGCCGTAAATATTGCAGGGGATCACATGAAAATAATCGCTCTGCCCCGGCACAGCCAGCCACATGCGCAGCTGGGTGGGGTTGGGCGCATCCATTTGCAGGGTGTAGCACAGCGTATCGCCAGCGGGGGTGAACTGCGCACTGTAATGCGCACCGTTCAGCGTCCAGTCAAAGCCGGACTGTGTGCAGGCAGTTTCCGGCACCGGCACCCAGGCATCCTCGATCCGGCAGGCAAAGCTGACGTTTAATGTTTGGGAATTCAGATCCAGTTTCATTATGATACCTCAACAAAAAATGCGGGCCGGGCAGTGCCGGCCCGCAACGGGTCAATGATTTTTAGAAGGGACAAACATTTTTAGGTGCAGGAACAAACAAAAAAGAGGAAAACGAAAATCAGCCTTTCAGGCCGGAGGTTGCAATGCCTTCCACAAAATATTTCTGTGCGGCAAAGAAGAGGAGAACCAGCGGCAGAACCGCCACGCAGGCCATGGCCATAACGCGGCCCCACACCACAACACTTTCCGCGTCAACGGAAAGGCGCAGCGCCAGCGAGATGGTGTATTTTTTGACCGAGTTGATGAAGATCAAGGAGTTGAAGTAATCGTTATAGGTCCACAGGAACTGGAACAGGCCAGCGGAGAAGAGGGCCGGCTTCATCAGCGGCAGCAGGATCTGCCAGAAGATGCGGAAGGTGCCACAGCCATCAATGCAGGCGGATTCGTCCAGATCGCGGGGGATGCCGCGCATGAACTGGATAAGCTGATAGATGAAGAATGGGTAGCAGGCCAGCAGGGCGGGCACCCAGAATGGCATGTAGGAATCGACCCAGCCGAACTTGTTGAACAGAACGTAACGCGGGATGATGATGACCGAGTTGGGAAGCATCAGGGTGGCGATCAGGATGGCAAACAGCTGCTTTTTGAACGGGAAGTTGAACCGTGCAAAGCCATAGGCAACCAGCGCACTGGAAGCGATGGTCAACAGCGTGGTGGGGATGACCATGATAAAGGAGTTGATGAAATAGGTTGCATAGGTATAAATACCGGCGCTTTTCCAGCCGTCAATAAAGTTCTGGAAGCTGAAGCTTTTGGGCATCAGTGCAATGGAGCCAAAAATTTCATCGTTGGTTTTGAACGCGGCCGAAATCATCCATGCAATGGGGAACAGCAGCACGCAGCCAATCAGGATGATGACCAGATAGGTCAGCACCAGGTTCAGGGTCTTTTTTTGTTGTTTTGTCATAATGCTCACGCGCCCTTTCTCAGCTTTCGTCGCCATAGAAGACCCACCACTTGGAGGTTGCGAACAGCACCAGAGTGATCAGCATGATCACAATAAAGATGATCCAGGAAATGGCGCTGGCGTAACCCATCTTGAAGTAGGAGAAGCCTTCCTTATACAGTTTCATGCCCAGCACATAGGTAGCCTTCATGGGGCCGCCATCGGTGATGACAAAGGCAGAGGTGAAGTTCTGCAAAGCCTGAATGGTCTGCATGATAAGGTTGAAGAAGATGATGGGGGTGATTTGCGGAACGGTGATGCTGAAGAACATCTTGACCTTGCTTGCGCCGTCAATCTCGGCAGCTTCGTACAAATCTGCCGGAACGTTTTTCAGCGCGGCCAGGAACATGACCATGGAAGAACCAAACTGCCAGATCTCCATCATGCAGATGGTGCGCAGGGCTTGATTGGGGTCGCCCAGCCACTGTACGTTGGGCAGGTGCAGGGTGGTCAGGATGGCGTTGATCACGCCGTTATCCATGAACATGATCTTCCACAGCAGAGCAACAGCAACGCTGCCGCCGAACAGGGACGGAATGTAGTACAAAGTACGGATGAGGTTGATGCCTTTGATGTCACGGTTGAGGAACACCGCAACAGCCAATGCCATAACCAGCTTGCCGGGCACGGTGTACAACGTGTAGGCCAGGGTAACTTTCAAGGAGTTCCAAAACTCATTATCCATGGTGAACAACTGGATGTAGTTGCTCAGGCCGGTGAACGAGGGGGTGCCGGTGATTTTGTAGTTGCAGAACGAGTAAACCAGCGAGCTTAAAAACGGGTACAGCTGCAGGACCAGCATACCGATGATCCACGGGGCCAGATAAGCAAACGCCGCGTAATCGCGCTTGGTATAGTGCTTGATTTTGGTTTGTTTTGTCATAGGATCACACCTCTTTGGAAAAAATCCGCCTTTTTACTGGTGTAGCTGAAAACAAAGAAAATGACGGATATTTCGCAAACACAAGCAGGATTTAAGGCAAAGAGCCGCAGGAATCCTTTGTGGATTCCAAGGCTTTTTAACGCAAAATCCGGCTGTGTTTGTAGAAATAGACTATATTTTCGACTTTTCAGGTACACTTTAATAAAACGGATGCCTCGGTGGGAGACACCCGTTTTTGATGTTTGCTGAGGTTTACTGGGCGCTGATGTAGCTGGAGAGCTGCTTGTACATATCGGATGCAGCGCTTGCGGGGTCGGTGGTGCCGTAACCGACAGCCTCGATGGTATCAGCAATGATCTGCTTGGATTCCGGTGCGGAGGAGCACTTGTCGTTGGTCAGGCCGCTGTAGCCGCTGGCAATGTTGGCGGCGGTCATCATGTTCGGGTCCAGGGTACCGTCTTTTTCGCAGATTTCACGGGCCTTTTCCGTCGGGGGAACACTGCGCACGCAGGCCAGGGTGCTTTCGGCGTCATCGCTGTTAAAGAAGTAATCCAGGAACTTCATGGCTGCTTCCGGAGCCTTGCAGGTGGAGGTAACTGCCAGGACCTGCGGGCAGTTGCAAGCCCAGCCGTTGTCCTTAGCGCCGTCCAGCAGGGGCAGGTAGCCGGTGCCATAGGTTGCGCCCTCATTGGCGGCGGTCATAACATTGATAGTGGAGATGTAAGCGAAGGTGCAGACGTACTTGCCAGCGATCCAGTTGGGGTCAGACTGCAGGTCGTCGTTGCTGTAAGCGGAAGAGTAGGAAGCCGGTGCGCAGACATTGTTGTCGTACAGGCTCTTGACGAGATCCAGCAGTTCTGGATATCTTCCTCGGTATAATTGAACTCTTTGGAGTCAGCGTCAAAGATGGTCTTGCCGGTCAGCTGCTTCATGTAGGTAAAGAACACCAGGTTGGTCACATACTCTTTGTTGGTGCACAGCAGGTAGGTATCGGGGTCTGCTTCATGGACCTTTTTGCCCCATTCAATGAACTGATCCCAGGTGTACTGGGTGTTGAAGTCGATGCCGTACTTTTCGGCCAGCTCTTCGTTCACAACCAGTGCCGGGCCGGCAATGCCGGTGGGCAGGCCCAGCTGCTTGCCGTCATAGTTACCATTCACGCGCAGGCCAATGTAGTTGGGGTCAAAGTTGGAAAGATCAAAATCGTAGTCCTTGTAATCCAGGAAGTAATCGCCGGTGGAAACAAAACTGGGCATCGTTTCGGGGTCAATCTGCACGATGTCGGCGGCGGTGCCGGATGCCAGCTGGGTTGCCAGCTTATCATGGTAGCCGTCAGAAGAGCCATACTCGGCTTCGATCTTGATGTTGGGGTTTTCTTCCATGAACTTGTTGATGACTTCCATGGTGGCGTTGGCGCGCTCATCGCCGCCCCACCAGGCAAAGCGCAAAGTCACCTGTTCATCGCTGGAAGTGGAAGCTGCGGTGCTGGTAGAGGCAGCGCCGCTGGTGCTGTCGGCTGCCGAGGCTGCGCTGCTGGCAGCACTGCCGCCGCATGCGGCCAGAGACAATGCCATGCTGGCGGCCATCATACCGGCCATAAGTTGCTTTTTCATATTGTTTTCCTCCTTCTAAATCGGCCCTTTTCGTCGAGCCTTATCATGGTTTTATTATAATTTGTTTGGCAGATTTATAAAAGGACTCACGCTTGCTAAAAGGATTCATCATTTGACACAAAACGCCGGGAAGGTATCATCTCTTGCGTTTTGGTGCAATTTAAGATACCTGCCCGGCATTTTATTATTCTGTTTTACCCGTTTGCGGGGCATCCGGGGTATATTTTTTGTACGGGATGCAAAACGACACGCTGGTGCCAAGGTTTTTTATGGAACAGATGCGCAGCCCCGTTTCCTCCGGGTAGCGCAGGCGCAGGCGGCGGTCCAGGTTGGTCAGCCCAATACTGCGGCTGTTACGGTCCGCAATGCGTTTGCGCAGCGCTTCCAACTCTTCCCTTGTCATGCCGTCGCCGTTATCGATCACACGCAGGTTCACCTTATCGCCAATGCGGCGGGCGCGCACCTTCATGTAACCGCGCTCGTTGCCGCGCAGGGCGTGCAGCAGGCTGTTTTCTACCACGGGCTGCAGCATCAGGCGGAATACCTCGGCGTCCATCACATCGTCGTCCACTTCATAATAAATAATAAAGCGGTCCCCAAAGCGGTAGTGCTGCACTTCCACATATTTTTTAAGGTAGTCCAGCTCTTCCCGCAGGCTGACGCTCTTTTGCGGGTTGGTCAGCGAATACTTTAGGATATCCGATACATACCCCACCACCGCGCTGATGCGCCCATCATCGTTCAGCTTGCGGGCTTCCATATCCAGCGTTTGCAGGGTATTGTACAAAAAGTGGGGGTTGATCTGCAACTGCAGGGCGGTCAGCTCGGCGTTCTGCTGGCGGTACTGCTTTTCTTTCAGCTGGATGTTCAGGTAGGTGTTGTTCAAAAACATCATCAGGATGTTGTTCATGATAACGTCATATTCATCATTTACCTTGCGCTGGGGGCGCTGGATGGTGCGGCCCGCCTCGGCATCCTCAAACATCTGCAGCATCAGGTTGATCTCGTCAAAGCTGCGCTTGGTGTTGACGTATGCCAAAAACACAATGGCGTACAGCGCCACAACCGCCATCAGCAGCAGCGGCATCAACCGTTCGCCCAGGTTTTCCAGGATCATGGCCCGGTCAATGGTTGATACGATGTAGAAATCCGGGTTCTGGTAGCTTTGCCAGTTCAACAGGCAGTCCCGGTCATCCAGCTTGATCCAGAACTCGTGCTCCTGTTCCGCCGTGTTCCCTGCCCCGCTCAGCGTTTTGCCCATCAGGTTTTGCAGCTCTTCCGTCGCGCCTGCGTCCCCTGCCTTTGCCAGCAGGCGGCCGCTGCCGTCAACCAGGTACAGGTGCTGGTTATCGGACGGGCGCAGCACGGCAATTATTTCCTGCAAGTGGCTGATGTTCAGGGTAACAGCCACACAGCCTTCCATCGTCAGCATCCGGGCGCACACTACCAGCTGCCTTCTCTCGCTGGCTTTGCCTGCGTTCACCACCACCGGGGCAATGCAGGTGCGCTCGGCATCCGACATAGAGGAATACACGCTGTACCAGCCGCTGTAATCATCCGCCGAAAGGTTGACCAGCCCGCTGGACGTCAGCGCACGGTCGTACCCATCTATATAGATCAGAACCGAATCCACGTAATCATACGCGTTGGTCATGCCGTTCAGTGAGGATACCAGGCTGCGCAGGTAGATGGCATCGGTGTAAGCAAGGCTTTCCCTTTTCAGAGCTTTGTTCAGCACCATGTTGGTGCGGGTCATGCCGGTCATGTAGCTGTTCTGCGCCAGGACCGAATCCAGCACCAGCGAGATGTTGGAGCGCACAGCCTCAATACCGCGCTCATTGTCCTGCGTCATACGGTGCATCTGGGTCACAAAGGTCATGTAGGTGGTAACGGCCACCAGCAGCAGCGCCGGGATCAGCATGACCACCACAAAGTTCCACATGCGCTTCAAAAAGAACTTCCGCTTCATTCCCTTCATAGCGCGGCACCATCCAGGCGGGATTTGCGGTATTCCGATGGGCTCTGCCCATAATACGCTTTGAACGCACGGGAGAAGTTTTTGGGGTTATCGTACCCGACATAATAGGCAATATCGTAGCTTTTATAGTGGATATCCGCCAGCATCTCACATGCTTTTTCCATCCGCGTCTTGAGCAGCAGCTCCGAAAAGCTGCTTCCGCTTTTTTCCTTGAACACGCGGGAAAGATAAGCCGGGCTCAAGGAAACCTTGGCCGCGGCTTCTTCCAGCGTGGCAGTGCGGTAATTATCTTTTAAGTATTGCTGCACATCGTACACGATCTGGTCGTAATAGGCCTTGGGGGCGGTTTCCTGCACGGCGCTGCGGGCATCCAGCCGGGCTTTGACCTTTTCAAAGCATTCCAGCAGGGCGCTGTAGGCCACCGGTTTCATCAGGTAATCCGCCACGCCGTTTTGCAGCGCCGCGCGGAAGTATTCGTAATTGCTGTAGCTGCTGAAAAATATTTTCTGGATGTTGGGGTATTCCATCAGCCGATGGCTCAGCTCCAGGCCGTTCATATCCGGCATTTCAATATCGGTCAGCACCACATCCACCGGGTTTTCGGCAATATATTGCAGGGCTTTGCGTGCGCTGGTGAACACCTGCACCACCTCGAACCCAATGTTCTGCCAGGGGAACAGCTGGGCCATTCCGCTGGCAATCTTCTCTTCATCATCAATAATAATCAGTTTATACATCTTGCAGCCCCCATCCGTGTTCAGGGCAAAACCGTTCTTTCTGTCTGCCCTTACACTGGGGCAGACTACCACTCGTATACCAGTATAAAGCCCTTTTGCCCCAAGGGCAAGACAAAAATCACGGAATGATGGTTAGGGCAATACCGCATAATTCTAAGTGCCGA
>OHFM01000981.1_pt1 | contig 10159 bp, 18 predicted proteins | sample 1567511 | NCBI WGS metagenome assembly OHFM01 (sample SAMEA3879571, study PRJEB24766) | human gut metagenome | biome: human-associated habitat; feature: feces | place: USA | collected 1985/1987
TATCCTGATAACAACTAACATTGCAAGAGTAAACAGTATTTTATTTCTAATTTCTTTAATTCTGAATGCATTTGCTAATGTTTTAAACATTAAATCACCTCGCAGGTTCCACCAAGAGCTTCAATCTTCTCCTTAGCTGATGCGCTGAAAGCGTTAGCCTTAACAGTGAGCTTCTTAGTTAATTCTCCGTTTCCAAGAATCTTTACTCCATCCTTAGGATTTCTTACGATACCTGATTCGATGAGTGAATCAACTGTAACTACTGCACCATCTTCAAAGCCTTCAAGTGCTGATAAATTGATTCCTACGATTGTAAGAGAATTTCTGTTAGTGAATCCTCTCTTAGGTAATCTTCTATATAATGGCATCTGTCCACCTTCAAAGCCCGGTCTTGGTGCTCCTGAACGAGCTTTCTGACCCTTATGGCCCTTACCGGCAGTCTTACCATTTCCTGAACCGTGTCCACGGCCTCTTCTAAAATTATCACTGTGTTTGGAACCTTCTGCAGGTCTTAAATTGGATAATTCCATTCCTAACACCTCCTTATCTGATTATGCTTCTTCTACCTTGATCAAATGATTCACCTGGCGGATCTGTCCTCTTGTTGCATCATTATCAGGCAGTACTACGGACTTACCAATCTTACGCAGTCCCATAGACTCCACGATTGCTTTATTCTTCGGCACAGCGCCGATGGTGGACTTTACCAGAGTGATCTTTAACTTCTTGTCTGCCATACTCTACTCCTTTCTGTTGGCCCTGTCAACTTAACGGGAAGATCCGGCTTACGCCAGAACTTCCTCAACAGACTTTCCACGATTCTTTGCTACTTCTTCGGGAGCCTTGATCTGGCTTAAACCGGAGATGGTTGCAAGAACAACGTTCTGCTTATTGTTGGAGCCAAGAGACTTGGTACGGATATTCTTGATACCTGCAAGCTCACAAACGACACGAGCGGGACCACCAGCGATGATACCGGTACCTTCGGGAGCCTTCTTCAGTAAAACGTTAGCAGAACCATACTTACCGATGAAATCATGGGTGATGGAATTGTTCTCATCCAGATTGATCTCAACAATATGCTTTACAGCGTCTTCCTTACCCTTACGGATAGCTTCGGGAATTTCTACAGCCTTTCCCAGACCAGCGCCTACATGACCGTTGCCGTCACCAACAACAACCAGTGCGGAAAACTTCATGATACGTCCGCCCTTAACAGTCTTGGATACACGGTTCAGAGCAACAACCCTTTCGGAAAGCTCATAATTGCTTGCATCTAAAAGTGCCAAATTCTTGTCCTCCTGTTTTTATTGCGGGTTTCAGTAAACCCTTGCCTTACTGATTAGAAGTTGAGTCCGCCTTCACGAGCGCCATCTGCGAGTGCGGCAACTCTGCCGTGATATACGTAACCTGAACGGTCAAATACTACATCGCTGATGCCTGCTGCCTTTGCCTTTTCTGCAAGTGCAAGACCAACCTTCTTTGCTGCCTCTGCATTGCCGCCGAAGCCTTCAAAGCTCTTCTCCATTGTAGATGCACTGCAAAGGGTTTTGCCTGCTTCATCATCAATGATCTGAGCGTAAATGTGCTTAGCAGAACGGAAAACGCTGAGACGGGGGCAAGCTGCAGTACCGCTGATCTTAGCACGGATACGCTCGCGACGCTTGATTCTGCTCTTCTTGCTGTCTATTACTTTAACCATTATTTTTCACCCCTTGCGGTTTATTTCTTACCCTTACCTGCTTTACCTTCCTTGCGGCGGATCGTTTCGTCGGTATACTTGATACCCTTGCCCTTATAAGGCTCGGGAGGACGCTTGCTTCTTACTTCAGCTGCAAACTGACCAACCTTCTGCTTATCAATACCTGTGATAATGATCTTGTTAGGTGCGGGTGACTCTATCTTGATGTCTTCTGTATCGGATACGATTACCTGATGTGAGTAACCGAGGTTCATTATAAGATCCTTACCCTGCTTCTGTACACGGTAACCGACACCGTTTACATCAAGCTCCTTCTTGAAGCCGTTTGTAACGCCTTCGATCATGTTGTGGATAAGTGTTCTTGTAAGACCGTGAAGTGCACGGTTTTCCTTTTCGTCGTCAGGACGTGTAACGGTAACAAAACCGCCGTCAACTGCGATCGACATAGAGGGCTTGAACTCCTTTGTGAGTGTGCCCTTAGGACCCTTTACTGTAACTGTAGAACCGTCTACTTTAACTTCGACGCCGGCAGGAACAGCTATAGGATGTTTACCTATTCTTGACATATCTGCTCCTCCTTAATTACCAAACGAAAGCGAGCACTTCGCCGCCAACGTTGTTCTTGCGTGCTTCTCTGTCTGTCATGATACCCTTAGAGGTTGACACGATTGCAATTCCTAAGCCCTTCATAACCTTGGGCATATCCTTGCTGTTTGAGTAGATTCTAAGTCCGGGCTTGCTTACACGGCGTAAACCTGTAATGACCTGCGACTTGTTCTCAGTATACTTTAAGGTGATTCTGATAACGCCCTGCTTGTCGTCATCTATCACTCTGAAACTCTTAATGTAACCCTCATCTACAAGTATCTGTGCGATCTGCTTCTTCATGTTAGAAGCGGGCACGTCTACTGTAGGATGCTTTGCAGAGTTAGCATTACGAATTCTTGTCAGCATATCTGCGATAGTATCGGTGATCTGCATTACTTACTTCCTCCTTGAAAATTTGTTCTTAAATTACCAGCTGGATTTCTTTACGCCGGGGATCTGTCCTTTATAAGCAAGCTCTCTGAAGCAGATTCTGCAGATGCCGAACTTACGCATATAAGCGTGAGGTCTGCCGCAGATCTTGCATCTGTTGTAAGAACGTGTAGAAAACTTTGCAGGACGCTGCTGTTTAGCAATCATTGACTTCTTTGCCATAGTTGATAGTTTCCTTTCTCTGTCTTACTTAGCGAACGGAGCGCCCATAAGTGAGAGCAGCTCTCTTGCTTCTTCGTCAGTCTTGGCTGTGGTTACGAAGTTGATATCCATACCACGAACCTTATCGATCTTATCATACTCGATTTCAGGGAATATCAGCTGTTCCTTGATACCTGTGGAATAGTTGCCTCTGCCGTCGAACGAATTGGGGTTGATACCTCTGAAGTCACGAACACGGGGGAGAGCTACGTTGAAGAATCTGTCGAGGAACTCGTACATTCTATCATCTCTCAGTGTTACCTTGACACCGATTACCATTCCTTCTCTGAGCTTGAAGTTAGCTACTGACTTCTTAGCACGGCATACAATGGGCTTCTGACCTGTGATCTGCATAAGGTCGCTCATGATAGCGTCTACTACCTTAGCGTTTTCCTTTGCTTCACCGCAGCCGACATTGATTATGATCTTGTCGAGCTTGGGAACCTGCATTGTGCTTTTGTAACCGAACTTCTTGAAAAGAGCAGGAGCAACTGTTTCCTTATAATATGCTTTCATTCTTGTCATATCGTTTATTTCTCCTTTAGCGACAGCAGCCGGAAGTTACTTTATCCGACCTCTCTGTCGTAATTCGGGGCGTCTGATTAAAGCTCAGCGCCGCAGTGCTTGCAAACTCTTACCTTCTTGTCGCCCTCAACCTTGTGACCTACTCTTGTAGGCTTGTTGCACTTGGGGCATACAGGCATTACCTTGCACGCATAGATAGGAGCTTCTGCCTTTACAAGACCGCCCTGTTCGCCCTGTCTTCTGGGCTTAACGTGCTTTGTTACGAGGTTTCTGCCTTCAACGATAACCTTCTTTTCCTTGGGAGATACTTCAAGTACCTTGCCCTGCTTGCCCTTGTCTTTGCCGGACATGATCTGAACGTTATCGCCTGTCTTGATGTGTAATGTGTTCATTTACGACCTCCGGATTATAATACTTCGGGAGCAAGTGAAAGGATCTTCATGTAGTCCTTGTCACGCAGCTCTCTGGCTACGGGCCCAAAAATACGTGTACCTCTGGGGTTCTTATCTTCCTTTATTATAACGGCTGCGTTTTCATCAAAACGGATGTATGTTCCGTCATCACGTCTGATGCCTGTTGCTGAACGAACGATTACTGCCTTGACAACATCGCCCTTCTTAACAGTTCCGCCGGGGCTTGCTTTCTTTACGGAAGCAACTACTACGTCACCGATGTTAGCGTACTTTCTGCGTGTACCGCCGAGTACTCTGATGCACATAAGCTCTTTAGCGCCCGTGTTATCCGCAACCTTCATGCGTGTCTGCATCTGAATCATGGATTAATTCTCCTTCCGATAAATTTAAAGTAATAAATTACTTAGCCTTTTCGATGATGTTTACTAAACGCCATCTCTTATCCTTGGAAAGGGGTCTGGTCTCCATAATCTCAACCTTGTCGCCGATTCCGCAGGAGTTGTTCTCGTCATGCGCCTTAAGCTTGATTGTACGCTTAATGATCTTCTTGTAGAGGGGGTGGCGGACATTGTCCTTGATTGCTACTACGATAGTCTTGTCCATCTTATCGCTTACAACCATACCTACTCTGGTCTTTCTTAAATTTCTTTCGCTCAAAGTAAAGTCCTCCTCTCTCTTACTTGTTGTCAGCTGCCAGCTCACGCTCACGCTGAACTGTCTTGACAATTGCTATTTCCTTCTTAACAGCGCCGATTCTCGTAGGATTGTCGAGCTTGTTAACGGCGAGCTGGAAACGGAGGTTGAATAATTCCTGCTTAAGCTCTACGAGCTTCTTATCGAGCTCCATTTCAGATAACTCTCTGATTTCTTTAACCTTCATTACTGCTCACCTCCTGTTTCCTTACTTACGAACTTGCACTTAATGGGGAGCTTGTGCATAGCAAGACGCATAGCTTCTCTTGCAGTTTCTTCGGGAACGCCTGCGATCTCGAACATTACACGGCCGGGCTTAACAACGGCTACCCAGTACTCAGGTGAACCCTTACCAGAACCCATTCGGGTCTCGGCAGGCTTCTCTGTGATGGGCTTGTCGGGGAATATCTTTATCCATACCTGACCGCCACGCTTGATGTAACGTGTCATAGCAATACGGGCAGCTTCGATCTGGTTTGATGTGATCCAAGCGGGCTCAAGTGCCTGTAAACCGTATTCGCCGTGGCTGACTACATTACCACGTGTTGCTTTACCGGTCATACGACCTCTCTGTACTCTTCTGTACTTTACTCTCTTCGGAAGCAGCATTAGTCGTTACCTCCCTCTTTTTTCTCAACTCTGGGTCTGCGTGATCTGTTGTCGTTGTTTCTGCGACGGGGCTTTTCTGTTGTTCTCTGTGCAGGAATCTCACCCTTGAGAACTTCGCCCTTGTAGATCCAGACCTTAACACCGATAACGCCGTAAGTTGTGTTAGCTCTTGCAACGCCGTAATCAATGTCTGCTCTTAATGTCTGTAAGGGGATCGTGCCTTCGTGGTAATTCTCGCTTCTTGCGATTTCAGCACCGCCAAGACGGCCGCTTACCATTGTCTTGATACCCTTTGCACCTGACTTCATTGTTCTGCCGATGCAGCTCTTCATAGCTCTTCTGAAAGATACACGCTGCTCTAACTGCATTGCGATGTTCTCTGCTACGAGCTTAGCATTCATATCGGGGTTCTTAACCTCAACGATATTTAAGTTAACGTCCTTGCCGCCTGCAATCTTTGAGATCTCTGCACGGAGCTTTTCGATCTCTGCGCCCTTAGCACCGATAAGCATACCGGGCTTTGCGGTAAGAATATGAATCTTGATCTTGTTGTCTGATGAACGCTCGATCTCAACCTGAGCAATACCTGCTGCTCTTGAAAGCTGCTGGTCGGACTTTTCGCCGTTTGCTCTTGTGAGCATTCTCTTGTTCATGATATAGTCACGGATTTTGTAGTCTTCAACGAGTGTATCGCCAAAAGTTGCCTTGCCGGCAAACCAACGGGAATCCCAATCTTTGATAACTCCGACTCTGAGACCGTGCGGATTAACTTTCTGTCCCATTGTACTCCTCCTTATTCAGCTTCTTTTACAACCAGAACGATGTTGGAAGTTCTCTTGAGAATACGATGTGCTCTTCCGTGATCCTTATGTCTGATTCTCTTTAAAGTAACGCCGGCGCCAACGTGGCAGCTCGAAACATAGCACTTGGAAAGATCCATTGAGTGATTGTTCTCTGCGTTTGCCATTGCTGACTTGAGGAGCTTCTGTAAAGGCTCGCTCGCTGACTTGGGTGTGTGCTTGAGGATCGCCATAGCCATGTCGCAGGGCTTGTTTCTGATAAGATCAAGAACAACGCCAACCTTGCGGGGAGATATGCGAACCTGTCTGAGTTCTGCTCTTGCCTCCATTGATGTCTCCTCCTTACTTACTTGTTTTGCTTCCTGCATGACCCTTGTAGGTTCTTGTAGGAGCGAATTCGCCCAGCTTGTGACCTACCATGTCTTCAGTCACATATACGGGAACGTGCTTTCTGCCGTCGTGTACAGCAAATGTATGTCCGACGAAATCAGGGAATATTGTGCTTGAACGGCTCCAGGTCTTGAGAACTTTCTTCTCGCCTGCTTCGTTCATAGCGAGCACTCTCTTCATGAGCGCTTCCTGCACATAAGGTCCCTTCTTGATACTTCTGCTCATTGTATAATTTCCTTTCAAGTGGATTGCAAGTTAATATGCGGCGGATTCTTTACTGCTATGCCGCAAACGCCGCACTTATTAACAACGACTTGTAGTAGTTATTACTTGCTGTTTCTTCTCTTAACGATGAACTTGTCTGTGCTCTTGCCGATCTTTCTGGTCTTATAACCGAGAGCGGGCTTGCCCCAGGGAGTTACAGGGCCGGGACGACCAACGGGTGACTTACCTTCACCACCACCGTGTGGATGGTCGTTAGGGTTCATTACAGAACCTCTTACTGTAGGTCTTACGCCCATGTGACGAACACGTCCTGCCTTACCGTAGTTAACGTTCTCGTGGTCGAGGTTTGATACAACACCGATAGTAGCCATGCAATTATCGGATACGTTTCTTAACTCACCGCTGGGAAGTCTTAACAGAGCGTAGCCGTTTTCCTTAGCCATGAGCTGTGCCATGTTACCTGCGGAACGAACGAGCTGACCGCCCTTACCGGGATAAAGCTCTATATTGTGAATAACCGTACCTACGGGGATGTCAGCAAGTGCAAGTGCGTTACCGGGCTTGATATCAGCGTCGGAACCGCTTCTTACCTTGTCGCCTACGTTCAGACCGTCGGGAGCGATGATGTATCTCTTCTCGCCGTCCTCGTACTGAATCAGTGCGATGAATGCTGAACGGTTGGGGTCGTACTCAAGAGTCATAACCTCAGCGTCCATACCGAGCTTGTTTCTCTTAAAGTCGATTACACGATATTTTCTTCTCTGTGCGCCGCCCTTGTGTCTTACAGTGATTCTACCGTAGCTGTTACGGCCGGAGTTCTTCTTGAGTGACTCAAGCAGGCTTCTCTCGGGCTCAACCTTTGACAGAACGCTGTAGTCGGTAACAGTCATACCTCTGCGACCGGGGGTGACAGGTTTATAAGTCTTAATAGCCATTTATATCACTCCTTTATATCATTCCGTCGAAGAACTCGATTGTCTTAGAGCCTTCAGCGAGAGTTACAACAGCTTTCTTCCAAGCGGGTGTGTAACCTTCGTTTCTGCCCATTCTCTTCATTACGCCACGGCAGTTTACTGTGTTTACCTTAGCAACCTTAACGCCGGGGAAGAGAGCCTCGACAGCCTTAGCTATCTCGATCTTGTTGGAGTCCTTGGCAACCTTGAAAGTGTACTTGCCCTGAGTAAGCATTTCCATGCTCTTCTCTGTAATAACGGGCTTTAAAATGATGTCATAAGCGAGCTTTGCCATTATGCGTACACCTCCTCGATAGTAGCAACGGCATCCTTAACAACGATGAACTTGTTGTACTTTAAGATGTCGTATACGTTAAGAGTGTTGGCCTGAGTTGTCTTTACGCCGGGAATATTAGCGGCGCTCTTGATAACCTTTTCGTCAACGCTGTTGAGAACGATAAGTGCCTTGTCAGCGCTGAGAGCCTTTAACATGTTAACGATTGTCTTTGTTTTGAATTCGTCAGCTGTGATAGAATCAACAACTATCATGCTGCCGTCCTGCACCTTAGCTGAAAGTGCAGACTTTAATGCAAGTCTCTTTACCTTTTTATTTAAAGAGTATGTGTAGCTTCTGGGCTTGGGGCCTAAAGCAACACCGCCGTGTGTCCACTGGGGAGCTCTGGTAGAACCCTGTCTTGCGTGACCTGTGCCCTTCTGACGCCAAGGCTTTTTACCGCCGCCGCTTACTTCTGTTCTTGTAAGCGTTGACTGTGTACCCTGACGCTGATTTGCCAGGTAATTTACCACTGCTGCGTGCATAACAACTGTGTTCGGCTCAATACCGAAAATGTTGTCATTAAGCTCAAGGTCGGACACAACAGCTCCTGTCATATCATATACTGATATTTTTGCCATGATGATCCTCCTCCTTACGCTTTCTTAACCGCATCGGTAATGCACACAACTCCGCCCTTAGGACCGGGAATAGCACCCTTGATTGCGATAAGATTGTTTTCTGCATCGATCTTAACGATAACGAGATTCTGAACTGTTACGTTCTCAGCACCCATGTGACCTGCCATGCCCTTGCCCTTGAATATTCTCGAGGGAGATGAGCAAGCGCCCATAGAACCTGCCTGTCTTACAACAGGGCCTGTACCGTGAGTTTCCTTCAGTCTGTGCTGGTTGTGACGCTTGATAGCGCCCTGGAAGCCCTTACCCTTGCTAACGCCGCTTACGTCGATAACGTCGCCTGCTGCGAATACGTCAGCCTTCAGAACGTCGCCAACGTTTACGTTGCTGATGTCGTCTAATCTGAACTCCTTGAGAGTTCTCTTGAAGGGGAGGTCATTCTTCTTGAAGTGACCTGTCATGGGCTTGTTTGTGTGCTTCGGTGATACATCGCCGAAACCAAGCTGAACTGCTTCATAGCCGTCATTCTCAGCTGTCTTGAGCTGTGTTACAACGCAAGGACCTGCTTCGATAACGGTAACAGGAACTACTTTTCCTGCTTCGTCGAAAATCTGGGTCATTCCGATTTTCTTTCCGATTAAACCCTTAGTCATGGTTTAAATCCTCCTGTTTAGGTTATTGGTCGGTTTCCCGACTTGACCACCGACACCGATATTGTTTCGGGTTTCCGGTGCCGAAGGTTATTGGTTGGCTTTACGCCAACATAACTCGCTATGGCTTACGCTTCCATAGTCATTTCCACACCTGCGGGAAGTTCGAGGCTCTGCAGAGCTTCAACTGTCTTGTTGGTGGGACGGATTACGTCGATAAGACGCTTGTGAGTTCTCATTTCGAACTGCTCACGGCTGTCCTTGTACTTGTGTACGGCTCTCAGGATCGTTATTACTTCCTTGTTTGTGGGAAGCGGAATAGGACCTGCAACTCTTGAACCTGTACGCTTGGCTGTTTCAACGATCTTTGCAGCAGCTGCATCAACTGTTGCGTGCTCGTAGCCCTTGAGCTTGATTCTCACTTTTTCCTTAACTGCCATTCTTGTTTCTCCCTTTCATAAGATTTTCGGGGGAAAGATACGGTTTGCGGTATTTATAAAACATACCGTGCCGGGTGTTTCGTATGCTCTCATATAAAACAGGATCTTTTCCCACGGGGGTATCAACCTTATTGCTAACCCTTCCCGTCTTGACGGGAGAACGATCCCAAACTTATATAAAGCACCGAAAACCGCTTTGCAAAGCCGTTTTCGCCCATTCACTGGACATACTCCGTCTGAATTACCGGCATAGCCGCAACCTCAGACATCACAGCATATCATTGCAGTACGCTTTCACGCGCAAGAATCATTATACAGCATTACGATGCGGAATACAAGCCTTTTTTAAAAATTTTAAGATAGAATTTGCGATAAAAATTCTCCGCATTTTTGTGCATATTGACTAATTGGTTTTATGCTATTATTTCCGTTCTGCCTGCCTGTATTCGTTAATTTTTCTGCCGCTTATTTATAATGCTTTGGTGTGTAGCGCCGCAGAGCTTCATCGGGTATAGAAAACTGCAAAAAATCTGAGGGCAGGTAACACTACCTGCCCTCGCTGTCACTTTGATTTTATTTCGCCGTTGTTACCTTTGCGGAAATGTACT
>OHFM01000989.1_pt1 | contig 10081 bp, 9 predicted proteins | sample 1567511 | NCBI WGS metagenome assembly OHFM01 (sample SAMEA3879571, study PRJEB24766) | human gut metagenome | biome: human-associated habitat; feature: feces | place: USA | collected 1985/1987
GTAAAATTGATTTGGACGCAGATATAAGCCGTTACCTTGGCTTTACGCTGCGCAACCCAAACTATCCGGATACGCCGATAACTTCTAAAATGCTGTTAAGCCATACTTCTTCGCTGCGCGACGGTGAAGTTTATACAATACCTTCAAAATACAGCTTGCAGGAATTATTCCGCCCTGACGGGATATTTTATGAAGGCGGGGCGCATTATGCGCCTTATGGTGAAGCACCGGGCGAATTTTTCTGCTATACAAATTTAAATTACGGAATTTTGGGAACTATTATAGAAAAAGTTACCCAGACGCGGTTTGATAAATATATGAAGCAGGCAATTTTTGAACCCATGGAAATTGATGCCAGCTTTAACATAACCGATTTTAACGAAGCCGTGCTGAATGATTTTGGGCTGATTTATCAGAAGCAGGAATACGGCGTCTGGAATACTGACGGCCCGTGGATTGCGCAGGTTGATGATTATTCTGCGTTAAAAATATACGGCAATAATCTGTACAACATATATAATTACGATGAATACATAACGGGAACCAATGCCACAATATTTTTTCCGCACGGCGGCTTGCGGATAAGCCTTGCCGGGCTGGAAAAGTGGATGCAGATGCTTATTGATAACGGTAAATATAACGGAAAACGCATTTTAACGGAAAAAAGCATTGATGAAATGTTTAAGCCTTACTGGACTTTAAACGAAGCTAAAACCAACGGCGATACTTACGGCGGGTTAATGAACTGCTTCGGGCTTGGTATTCAGAATGTAAAAAATATTGATAAAGACCGTTTTCTGCCGGACAGGGATATAGAAATGTCCGGGCATTTTGCCGAAGCCTACGGTTTACTGGCAGGCATGTTTATAGACCGGGAACATAAAAACGGGTTTATTTATATTATGAACGGCATGCCAGGGCCGGAAAGTGCAAACGCCGGTGCTTACAGCGGTATGTATTTGTGGGAGGAAAAGATGTGCAGCGCCATATTAAATAATGCTTTCCCTGAATTGTAATTTCAGAAAGAATAAATTTTAATTTATAATTTTTGTACTTTTAAACGCTTAATTTTGCTGTATGCTTTTGCTGTATGCTTTTGTTGTATGTTATAATAATAATATATACTTTGCGGAGGTGATTGGATGTCGCTTGATACGGTTCTGCTTGTGGCCGGGGTGGTTTTAATCGGGCTGGAGATTGTTGTGCCCGGAGGCATACTTGGCGCAATCGGCTTGTTATCGCTGACAGCAGGATTCTTTTTCTTTCTTGGCGGCGGCTGGGATGCGTTTTGCATTGTTGGCGGCACTGTTGCCGTGCTTGCGGCAATTTGCGCGCTGCTGTTCTGGTTTATACCGTCATCGTCAAGCTGGAATCCTTTTGTGCTGCGCGAGAAGCAGAAAAACAGCGAAGGTTATACCGGCGCGGCAGATTATTCCGGTTATTTAGGCAAAAAAGGTAAAGTAATTGCGCCGCTGCGCCCTGCGGGAACCGCTTTAATTGACGGTGAACGCGTGGACGTGGTCAGCTTCGGCGATTACATAGACAAAGATTCTGAAATTGAAGTTGTAAAGATTGAAGGCAGCAAGCTGCTTGTTAAAAAATATGAGTAGGGGAGTGTTGTAAATGGCAGATTTTTTGTTAAGTTTTTTATTCAGCGGCGGTTTAATATCCGTAATTATAATTATCGCCGTTATAGCTTTATTCTTTAATTTTGTGCCGCTGGGATTATGGATTTCGGCCATTGCCGCCGGAGTTAACGTGGGAATTTTTAATTTGATAGGCATGCGCCTGCGCCGCGTACCGGCTTCGCAGATTGTGCTGCCGTTAATTAAGGCCAATAAAGCAGGCATGAATGTTAACGTAAACCAGCTTGAAGCGCATTATTTAGCAGGCGGTAACGTAGACCGCGTTATTGATGCCTTAATTGCAGCGCACCGTGCGCAGATTCCTCTTACTTTTGAACGTTCCTGCGCTATCGACCTTGCAGGGCGCAATGTGCTTGAAGCGGTTCAGATGAGCGTTAACCCGGAAGTAATTGAAACCCCGGTTGTTTCTGCCGTAGCCAAAAACGGCATTGAACTGAAAGTTAAAGCCCGCGTTACCGTGCGCGCCAATATCGACAGGCTGGTAGGCGGTGCCGGTGAAGCAACAATTATTGCCCGTGTCGGAGAAGGCATTGTAACCAATGTAGGTTCTGCCGCAAGCCATACTGATGTTTTGGAAAACCCGGATTACATTTCGCGTACCGTTCTTGCCAAAGGCCTTGATGCCGGTACTGCTTTTGAAATTCTTTCGATTGATATTGCCGACGTTGACGTAGGACGCAACATTGGAGCGGCATTGCAAACCGACCAGGCGGAAGCCGATAAACGCATTGCCCAGGCCCGCGCGGAAGAACGCCGTGCTATGGCTGTTGCCAAAGAACAGGAAATGAAAGCCTATACGCAGGAAATGCAGGCCAAGGTTGTTGAAGCGGAAGCCAAAGTACCTGCCGCCCTTGCGGAAGCACTGGAAAAAGGACACCTTGGCGTTATGGATTATTACCGTATGAACAACATTATTGCAGATACCGATATGCGCAAAATGATTGCCGGCAATGAACAGGATGTTGAAGTAGATAAAAATCCCGTTCAAAAATAAATGAGGGATTACCATGGACTTTGAAAACTTTATGGGCTTTTTGCCGCTGCTGATTTTTGTAATTACCGTTGTAATTGATAAATCGAACCGCAAAAAACGCCGTAACAGAACGGGGCATTTCCCGCCGCTGCCGGATATGGACAGCAGCCGGGAAAACCGAGAAACTTACGACATTACAGGCACGCAGCAAAGCCAGAAGGAAAGCACGGATAAAACTGTATATAAAGAAGAAGCTCCCGCAGCCGGCAGGGAAAGTAAAAAGCCCTGGTATGTAGAGTTTCCGGAAGACCGGGAAGCAAAACAGCGCGGAAAAGTTTTTGAACAGCCTAAGGTGCAGCCAACTTATAAAGTTTACAATGAACCGGCATTTATAACGCCGCCGTCATTAAAAAAACAGCCTGCTGCACCCGTGTTTGCCATGCCGCGCACGCAGAAAAAAGCTGCGCTCTTTAACGGCAAAATGAACCGCCGCAGGCTGCGTGAAGGTATTATAATGGCAGAAATACTCGACAAGCCGCGCGCATTAAGGCCTTATAAAGAGCCATATTAAAATATCAAAGTGAACAGAGGCGTAAATATGCTTGAGAAACTCGATTTAAAACAAAAGCTGGATAAAAAAGAGTATGATAAAAAAATGGATTATTACGGCGATTTGCTCGGTAAACTGCAAAGGGAATGCCGCGCGGCAAAAGTGCCTGTAATTGTGCTGGTTGAAGGCTGGCGCGGAGCCATGCGCACAGATATTATCAATGAAATGATGCAGAAAATGGACTCCCGCGGTTTCAGGGTATTTTCCGCGTCCAAAATGACTGACGAACAGCGCAAGCAGCCGTTTTTTACATCCTTTTGGAAGCAGCTTCCGAGCTACGGCAATATTGTAGTATACCACCGCAGCTGGTACTTTTTAAAAAATGAACATAATGTTTCGGATAAAAGCCAGGTAGGGCATTTGCTCAATACATCCTATTCACACATCCGTGCGTTTGAAAAGCAGCTTACCGATGACGGTTATGTGCTTTTGAAATACTTTGTGCATGTTTCAAAAAAGCAGCAAAAGGAAAACATGGAAAAGCTGAATAAAGTGTACGGCAAAAACTGGAAAAAACTGGATGTTCAGGAGCATAACGATGAAGACTACGATAACTTTATTAATGCTTATGAGCAGATGTTTGCCGAAACTGATACCGAAAACGCGCCCTGGCATTTAATTGCCGGTGATGACGAACGCTTTGCAACCATTCAAATTATAGAAAGCATGGTAAAATCACTGCAAAGCGCGCTGGCAGCGGCAGAAATAAAATCCCAAAGCCGCAGCATTGTGCTGCCGCCGCGCCATGTAGCTTTATATAATGTTCTTGATAAGGTAGACCTTTCAAAATCGCTTACCAAGGAAGAATATAAAGTTCAGCTTGATAAATGCAGGGAAAAATTAAAATCTTTGCAGCTTGATTTATACGAATCGCAGCGCTCGCTTATTGTAGCGTTTGAAGGCTGGGATGCAGGCGGCAAAGGCGGCGCCATTAAGCGTCTTGCAAGAGCGCTTGACCCGCTTGGTTATGCTGTAAACCCGGTTGCGGCGCCGAACCAGGTTGAAAAACAATTCCACTACATGTGGCGTTTTTGGATTAAAATGCCGCGCGCCGGTGAAATTGCCATTTTTGACAGAACCTGGTATGGGCGTGTAATGGTTGAACGCATTGAGCATTTTGCAACGGATGCCGAATGGCAGCGAGCTTATGGCGAAATTAACGAAACCGAAGCGCAGTGGGCTGAACACGGTATTATTTTGTGTAAATTCTGGCTGCATATTGACCAGGACGAACAGTATAAACGCTTTAAAGAGCGTGAAAACGACCCTGACAAAGAGTGGAAAATTACCGAAGAAGACTGGCGCAACCGTGAAAAATGGCCTGCTTATGAAGCGGCGGTTAATGAAATGCTGATACGTACCAGCACGGATTACGCACCGTGGACGGTAGTTGAAGCCAACTCCAAATATTATGCAAGAATTAAAGTTTTAAAAACAGTAATTAACGCTATTGAAAAAGCTATAAAATAAGAGGTTTTGCTTTTGACTTGGGAATTAAAAAATAAAATTCAGGAAATACTGGCAAAAGAAACAGGCGCGCAGTGCTTTGCACCGGGGGCAAGGCGCGCCTTTGCTTTTTTGTACCCTAACAGTTATAAGGTGGGCATGTCAAATTTAGGCATGCACATTTTGTATCAGATTATTAACGGCCGCGGTGATACGGCCTGTGAACGCTTTTTTCTGCCGGACGGCAAAACGCTGGCCGAGTATAAAAGAACCAAAACGCCGTTAATGAGTATGGAAACTCAGCGGCAGCTTGCCGATTTTGAAATTATCAGCGTAATGATGTCCTTTGAAATGGACTATGCAAATTTGCTCGCCATGCTGCAAATGAGCAATATAAAATTGCGTGCGGCAGACCGTAACGAAAAAGAACCGCTGATTGTTATCGGCGGGCCGTGTGCAACCTTTAACCCTGAGCCATTGGCAGAAGTTGCCGATGTTTTTGTTATAGGCGAAGGCGAAGAAGTAATTAACGATTTGCTTGATGTTGTTTATAAAGGCAGGGAACAGGGCCTTGGCAAAGAAGAACTGCTGCTTAATCTGGCGCAGGTTGAAGGCTTGTATGTGCCGCGCTTTTATACGCCGCAATATGACGCTGACGGCAATTTTACCGGTATGAAGCATGACAGCCGTGTGCCTGCAATTGTTAAACGGCGCTGGGTACGCGACTTGGATAAATATCCCAATACTTCAGCAATTTTAACTTCCGAAACGGAATTTCAGAATATGTTTATTGCTGAAGTAGCCAGAGGCTGCGGGCGTCATTGCCGTTTCTGCATGGCAGGGTACTGTTTCCGCAAGCCGCGTGCAAGAAATTACGATTTGCTTTTAGATAAAATTTTAAACAGGCCTGCCGTATCGGAAAAAGTTGGTTTAATGGGTGCTGCGGTTTCAGATTATCCGCAGATACACGAATTAACTTCGGCGCTTATTCAAAATAAGGTGCCGTTTACGGTGGCCTCGCTGCGTGCGGATACTTTGGACAGCCTGCTTGCAGACGCTCTTGCGCAGAGTGGCCAGCAGACTATGACCGTTGCGCCGGAGGCAGGCAGCGAAAAAATGCGCAGCATTATTAATAAGGGCATTACTGAAGAAGACATTTACAAAGCAGTTACGCTTGCCGCAGCCAGCGGCATGAAAAACGTAAAGCTTTATTATATGATTGGGCTGCCGCAGGAAGAAGATGCCGATATTGACGAAATGACGGAAATGGTGCGCCGCATCCGCAAAAAAATGGATGAAGCAGGCAACAAAGGCGATTTAATTATTTCCGTAAACGCATTTGTGCCCAAGCCGTTTACGCCGTTCCAATGGTCTCCGCTGTGCAATACCAAAATTTTGAAAAAGCGTTTTAAAATGCTGGAAACAGCTTTTAAAAAAGAAAAGCATATAAAACTTTTAACGGAATCTTTAAAAGAAACTGTTTTGCAGGCTGCACTGGCGCGCGGAAACAGAAAAACAGGGCAGTTTTTACTGCAGGCCTTTACGGAAGGCATACCCTTGAAACAGGCGCTTAAAAACAGCGGGCTTGATATTGAAAAGCTTGCCGGTGCGGAATATGAACCCGGCTGCCCGCTGCCGTGGAAGCATTTGGATATGGGCTTTAAAGAAGCCTATTTGATAAAAGAATGGGAAAATGCCAAAGTGCAGCGCTTTACGCCAATGTGCTTTGACGGCTGCAAACGCTGCGGAGTTTGTGAGGATTAAAATGAACGGATTGGTTTTGCAAAATAATAAAAATATCTGGTACGGCAGTTTTGCTGCATTTGACGCACTGGGCTTCGGCAATGCGTTCAGCTGCCGCCTGCACGGCGAAAGCGCACTGATATCTGGCGGGTTAAACCTTGCCCTTCATGTTGGCGATGAAGCCGGGCTTGTTTTAAAAAACAGGCGTGCCTATGCTGCGGCGCTCGGCCTTGATGCCGGTAAATTTACCTGCTGCGAACAGGTGCACGGCAGCAATGTTGCCGTTGTAGATGAAGCCTTGGCGGGCAAAGGCGCTGAAGCATACAGTGATGCCGTAAAAAATACCGATGCGCTGGTAACAAACCTTCCGCAGCTTCCGCTGATGCTGTTTTTTGCCGACTGCGTTCCGGTTATTTTTGCTGACCCTGTCAGCGGCAGCATAGGGCTGGCACACGCAGGCTGGCGCGGAACTGTTGCCGGTATTGCCGCAAACACCGCAGCAAAAATGCAGGAAGCATTCGGAGCAAAGCCGGAAAATATTCTGGCAGGCATTGGCCCCAGCATTGGGCAATGCTGCTATGAAGTTGACGATAAAGTTTTTGAAGCCGGCAAAAAATATGCCGGATGTTTTAAGGCAAAAGAAAACGGCCGCTACATGGCAGATTTACAGGCCTGGAACCGCCTTGCACTTTTAGATGCCGGTTTACTGCCGCAAAATATTTATAATGCCGGTATCTGCACACAGTGCAGCAAAGAGCTGTTTTTTTCGTACCGCGCAGAAAACGGCAAAACAGGCCGTATGGGCGTAACTATTTGGAAAAAGTAAAAGGATAAATTATATTAACGGCGAATATAAAACCTTTAGGGGGTCTTTATATTGTTACAGGAAAATTTAATTAATGTACAAGCCAAAATAGATGCTGCGCTTGCAAGGCGCACAGAAGAAAAAATTACAGGCAATAAAGTTACTCTGGTTGCAGTAACCAAAAATCATCCGGCTGAGGTAATTAGTGACGCTTTTAACCTTGGCATTTCGGTAATCGGTGAAAACCGTGTGCAGGAAGCCAAAGCCAAACGCGAAATTGTCGGCAAAGGCAGCGGCAGGTGGCATTTAATAGGGCATCTGCAAACTAACAAGGCCAAACAGGCAGTTGCCATTTTTGATATGATTGAATCGGCGGACAGCGTACATTTAATGCAGGCTGTTGATAAAGAAGCCGCCAAAGCGGGTAAAATTCAGGAAATACTTTTGCAGGTTAACATTGCGCGCGAAGAACAAAAAACAGGGTTCAGCCCTGAAGATTATGAGGCGGTTGTGCCCGAACTTGACAATTTTAAAAACCTGCACGTGCGCGGGCTGATGGTTATAGCGCCTGCGGCGGAAAATTCCGAAGATATACGCTGGGTGTTTGCGGAAGGCTACAAACTTTACTGCAAACTGAAACAGCAGCGCCCGGATATAGATATTCTTTCGATGGGCATGACGCATGATTACGAAACTGCTATTGAAGAAGGCGCAAATATGGTGCGCATAGGCACGGCGCTTTTCGGGCAGCGTGATTACAGTTTAAAATTTTAACCTGAGGTGATAATTTTATGAAATTATTGGACCGTATTTCGGAAGCTCTCGGATTGTATGAAGAAGACGATGAAATAATTGAAGAAACCCCAAGTGAACAACCGGAAGAAAAACCGGCTAAAAAAAGCCTGTTTTCACGCAAAAGCGCAGCGCCGGTAAGAGAAGTACCGGCTGCTCCGGCAGAACCGGAACCTGAGCGCAAATCGTTTTTCAAAAGCAAAACAACTGCTATGCCCGCATCAAAAACAATTTCCATACCAATGGCGCAAAAGCAGGTTAAGGTAATTGTGCTGGAGCCGGTATCGTTTGACGATTCGCAGAAAATTGCCGATTACCTTAACGGGAGCCAGCCGGTAGTTGTTAATTTTGAAGCTACCGATAAAGTTGTTATGAAAAGAATGACCGACTTTATAAGCGGCGTTGTTTATGCTTTGGGCGGCAGCATGAAAAAAATAGGCCATAATATTTTGGTATGCGCGCCTAAAAACGTTGATATTAATGCAGATGATAATATTTATGACGAAAGAGGGGGACAGCCTTGGAAAAAATAACTGATAAAACAGGGCGTATAGCTTTTATTGGCGGCGGCATGATGGCAGAAGCCATTTTAAAAGGCATGCTGCATAAGGAAATTGCAGAGCCTGAAATGATAATACTCAGCGACCCTTCGGCAGGGCGCCGCGAATACCTTGAAAAAACTTATAAAGTTAATACCACCGGCTGCAACGCGGAAGCGGTTAAAGCAGCAGGCTTTGTAATTCTTGCCGTAAAACCTCAGGTGGCTGATGCGGCTATAACTAAAGAAGTTGCCGATGCAATTCCGCAAAATACAACGGTGCTTTCCATTATGGGCAGCGTTAACCTTGACAAGCTGCATAAACTTGTTCCCGGGCATGCTGTTATCCGCGTTATGCCCAACACCCCTCTGGCAGTTGGCTGCGGCATGACGGCCATTGCTCCTGACGAAAAAGTAAGCGAAGAAATGCTTGATGTTGCCAAAGCTGTTTTTGGCAGCTGCGGCGAAATTGAAATTATTGCTGAAAGCGCCATAGAAGCTATCGCAGCAGTAAGCGGCTGCGGGCCGGGATATGTATTTATGATGATTGACGCTCTGGCTGACGCAGGTGTGAACGCAGGCCTGCCGCGCGCCATGGCGATAAAACTGGCAGCGCAGACTTTTGCCGGCAGCGGCAAAATGGTATTGGATACCGGGATGCACCCGGCTGTTTTGTGCGACCAGGTAACATCACCGGGCGGCACAACAATTGCCGGCATACATGCGCTTGAAAACCGCGGCGTAAGAGCGGCTATTTACGATGCTGTACTGGCAGCAATGCAGCGCAGCAGGGAGCTGCAGGGCAAATAAATGGCAGACAGAGAAAAAATACTGCGTTATTTTAAAGCCGGCGGCGATGAAGAACTGGCAGCAAAACTGCTTGACCTTGCCGAAGGGGCAAGAAAAAGCAAAAAGTTCCGCATAACAGATTTTTTAGACCCGCACAGCTATAATGTAGCGGAAATTGTTGCCGCTAACTATGAAAACATAAAAATTGAAGCTGACGGCGGTTTTAACAATGCCGAAAGAGTAAAAGCGGCATTTATAGACGAAAACTTTATGGGCGCACCCGATTACGGCATCAGCTGCTTTGAAGTTAAATGGGACAAACGTTTTTATACCATCGGGCACCGTGATGTTCTGGGTGCGTTTATGGGCATGGGCTGCAAGCGCGAAATTTTGGGAGATATTGTTATTACGCCGGAAGGCGCGCATTTTGTTGCCGATAAAAGTTTTGCCAATTACATCGAAAGCAACCTTACGCAGATTGGCAGCGCGCCGGTTACCATAACCGAAATACCGCGCGAAAACCTTGCCCAGCGTGAAGAAAAAGTAAAAATTATCAGTGCCACAGTTGCCGATTTAAGGCTTGACGCCGTTGCCGCCGCAGGTTACGGCGTTTCCCGCTCGCGCATGGCCGATGAAATAAAAAGCCTTAATGTACGTGTAAACTGGAAGGAAGCCAAAAAGCCATCGCAAAGCGTAAACGAAGGCGATGTAATATCCTTCCGCAGCCGCGGGCGTGTAG
>OHFM01000993.1_pt1 | contig 10046 bp, 10 predicted proteins | sample 1567511 | NCBI WGS metagenome assembly OHFM01 (sample SAMEA3879571, study PRJEB24766) | human gut metagenome | biome: human-associated habitat; feature: feces | place: USA | collected 1985/1987
CTGTTACCTTGTTTTTTAATTACTCAGCTTTTTTGATTTCTGTGAAACTTATCTCTACCGGTGTTTCACGACCGAAAAGCTCAACATTGATCGTTACTGTCTGTTTCTGCATGTTGATACCTGTGATCACACCTGCAGTATCTTTCCATGCACCACCAGTAACGACTACCATGTCGCCCTCTGCGAAGTCCACTTCGATATCCGGTTTCTGGATACCAAGCGGCATCATTTCCTCCTCTGTAAGAGGCACAGGCTTCGATCCCGGCCCTACGAATCCGGTAACACCTCTGGTGTTACGGACAACATACCAGGTATCGTCATTCATCACCATATTGAGAAGCACATAGCCTGGAAACATCTTTTTCTGAACCTGTCTTGAGGTTCCGTTCTTCATCTCCACTACATCCTGCAGCGGAACACGTACCTCCAGGATCTGGTCTTCCAGGTGTCTGTTCTCGATCGTCTTTTCAATGTTGGCTTTTACCTTGTTCTCATACCCGGAATAGGTATGGACAACGTACCATTTTGCTGCTTCTGACATATAATCACCTTGTCCTTACTTCATTAAGAAATTAATGCATTCCAGGATTCCGGAATCCATTACACTGATAACCGCTGCCAGGATGATCGTGATGATCACGACCACAACAGTCTGCTTTGCCAGTGTGGGACGGTCTGTCCAGACAATCTTCTCAAATTCTGACTGAAGTCCCTGAAACCAACTTTTCTTCTGCGGCTTATCCGCAGATTTCTGTTTTTCCATAGCATAACCTCACAAATCTCTGTGATTACTTTGTTTCCTTGTGCAGAGTGTGTGTATGACAGAACTTACAATATTTCTTGGTCTCCATTCTCTCAGGATGGTTCTTTTTCTCCTTCGTCATATTGTAGTTACGCTGCTTGCACTCGGTGCATGCTAATGTAATCTTAACGCGCACAACTTCCACCTCCAGTGTTTTCATTTGCACGGTCTTTTACGCCGCCCGGAACGTGTATCCGTCGTCATTTTCGGGCATAAAAAAAAGACCTAACTTCCATGTCGCTCGTCAATTTTATCACAGAGCAGGTGTGCAAGTCAAGCCTTTTTCGCTTAATATATAAAGAAATTCACGGTTCCATACAGACGCCTCAAGTGCACAAACTCGATTCCGCTTCGCTGCATCTCGTTTTCGGGGCGTCGCCCCTATGCAGCAAGTCATAAGAAGCCTCTTATGTGCAGGCACAACGTGTCTTCTTCTGTCTTCCTGCACACTTTCGACTGGTATTAAAAGTAATCATATCCTCCATGGATATCCACAACACTGCCGTTCATATACCCATTAGACAGCACCGCGTACGCCATATCCGCCACTTCCTCCACAGTTCCAAACCTGTGAAGGGCGATCTTTCTGTTGATACGGTCGTAGCTCTCCTGGGTGCGGGCACTGTGCCAGGGAGTTTCGATAAATCCCGGTGCAATGGCATTAACGGTGATGCCTTTTGGCTCAAATTCCTTTACCAGAGATTTGGTCAGGAAATGAATGGCCGCCTTGGTAACTCCGTATACAAGGGAAGAAGAATACGCCTGCTGCCCTGCATAGGAACCGGTAAAAAGCACACTGCCGCCTTCCACCATCATGGGCCGCAGTTCTTTGACCATGAATACCGGCACGGAAAGATTGGTGTTTACGATCCTTGTCCATTCCTCAAAACTATAGTCCTCATATTTCGCATAGGTGCTGATCCCGGCGTTGCTTACCAGCCAGTCAATATGATCAGCCCGTTTTTTCAGCTCTTCCACAAAAGCCATCATTTCATCATAGGAAGACATATCTGCCTTCATCAGGATCACCTGAGATTTTTTTTCCTCAGGAAGGCTGTCCCGAAAAACAGCAGCCTTTTTCTCATCATGTCCGTATGTTACAAAGATCCTGTCTTCTTTCGCAGATTCCGCCAGGATCTTTTCGGCGATCCCTCTTCCGATTCCGGAGGTACCGCCTGTCATCACAGTTATTTTTCCCATTTTATAACTCCATCAGTTCATCAAATATCGGTTTCGGTATATAAGGCTGCTGGTTATGGATCGGCTCTCCCAGACAGGTCTTCGGGTATGCGTAAGTTCCATGCTCCAGCATGATCTCCAGAAGCTCCGGTCCGTTCTGTTCCAGAAACTTACCGGCATATTTCTCCACATCTTCTCCCTGGATACGCTTCGCAGGAATTTTGTAAGCCTGCGCCACGTCTGAGAAATTACAGGAAGAAAATCCGCTGCCATCGGAAGTATCCGCATACACGCAGTCAAAATAGTCTCTCTGGAGATGACGGATCATTCCCAGCGCCTCATTATTCATCACGATCATTTTTACCGGGATGTTCTCACGCTTCACCCACTGCAGTTCCTGAATGTTCATCTGGAATGCTCCGTCTCCGCAGATACATGCCACCGGTTTTCCTGTTGCATAATAAGCACCGATCGCTGCCGGAAGTGCATATCCCATGGCGCCATGTCCACCGGAAAAAAGTGTCTTCTGGCCCTGTCGGTTGTGAAAGGACTGATAGCTCCAGACCATATGCTGTCCCACATCCACAGCAACGGCTCCAGTATCGAAAAGCCTGTCACTTAAATATGCGATCATGCGGTTCGGATAACGCTGCGGTGTTGCATCATCCACCTGCTCCAGCTCTTTTCGGATCTTCCGGCATACAGCCAGCCATTCCTCATAAGAGCCGATCTGCGCCTGCTGCTCTGTCAGTTTACACGCTACATCCTCTGCGCTGACGCAAAAACATTTCTCCCCTTTTCTTCCCTCATGGATCTCTCTCTGAAGGTTATAAGGATCGATATCCACACGGACGATCTCCGCTCCCTTGGCAAACTCATGGACCTTCGTTCCGATCTGGCGTGTGCAGAGCGAAATCCCAAAACAAAGCAGGAGATCACTTTTCGCATTGGCGATCATATTTGCATACCGGTGTCCGTAGGCACCGCCGATACATCCGAAGTTCAGCGGATCATCAAATTTCAGAACAGAACGGGCGAGTACACTTGTGATCATAGGAATATGATGGACGCGTGCGAGATCAGTAAGCATTTTTTCTGTTTCGCCATTCGCTCCGTGGCCGATCATAAATACCGGACGTTTCGCACCTTTAATCTTATCCAGAATATACTCTGCTGCCTCTGCCGCATCAGAAGAATCTGCTTTTGCAACAGCATCCCTGTAAAAAGCGGCTCCATTCTCAGGATCATTTTTTCCATATATGGCTGTATCGATCTCTTCTTCAGAAAATTTCATATCATAAACCGGATCTTCCACTTCACTTCTCTGTACATTCATAGGCAGGTCGATAAGAACCGGGCCTTTCCGTCCTGTGTTGGCGATCTGCCATGCCAGGTTCAGTTCCCGGACGATATCTTTCGGGTCACGGACCTGTATGGCATACTTGGTTACCGGCTTCGCCATGGAAACCATATCGATCTCCTGAAAGCCCTGCTGTCGAAGTCCTGCAATACCGGAATACTCATAGGTATTGAGCTGTCCGGTAATAAAGATCACCGGAAGCGAATCAAAATATGCATCAGCCACGCCGGAGAGCAGATTGGCAGCTCCGGGACCGCTTGTGGCATATGCACAGCCGCAGGCTCCTTTCGCCTGAGCATAACCGCAGGCCGCAAAAGCAGCTCCCTGCTCATGATAGCTGGAATGGCTTTTTGTATGAGGATTCTTTTCAATGGAATCTACCAGATGTGCGATCATGGTTCCCTGATATCCAAAGAAATCCCGGATCCCTTTTTTCTGTAAAAATTCTACAACATAATCTGTAAGCTTCATTTTAAACATATTTTTTTACCTTTTCCATAAAACCAACTCTGCCTGTTTTTTCCAGATACTGAATATAGATATCCAGTAATTCCGGATCTGCTTCAAATATCTCATCGTATTTCAGGCATTTATTCATCATATCCGTATATCTGCCAAACACAATTTCCAGCTGCACATAATCCTGATTCTTATGCAGGTTTCGGATATAATCCAACTTCTTTCGATATGCTCTCGCACATGTATATTTTTTACCGCAGAGCTTTGCGTAATTCCAGCACTGGTTGAAATATTCCCGGTAGCTGAGACCAAATTTCTGCCGGCGTGCTCTTCTTTTTCTCCGGGAAGCAAGTCTCTTCAGATCTTTTCCCTGCTGCATGAATTCTTCGCAGGGAATCAGTGTGCTGCACACAGCTATGGCACTCTGACGGTAATTCTCAGGTCCTTTATCCCGGTAATTCGCTCCGTAGGAAGTCATAAGATATTTCTCTGCATCAACCGGTATAAAAAAATGTTCTCCCTCAATCTCTACTTCCTTCTGTTCCTCAAAAACATATGCAGGATAATAGACATTTTTATTCAGAAAACGCACCACATAATTCTGTACATCTTCCTGTGGCTGATGGATCAGATCCCGAAATATCCTCTTACCGAGCCATCCTCTTCCACAGAGCATAAGCAGACGTACCATACAGACACAGGCAAAAGCTCTCTGATTTCTCCACTTTTCTTTTCTTTCGTGGATTCTTCTCCATCCATCTTCCCGCATACGGTTCCAGAGATATTTTCTCCTGGGACCATATTCACATTGCAGCGGCAGTATTCTTACTGCCATACCGGGATACTGAAATTTTCCGTAATCATCCATCTTGTAAAACAATGTGTCTTTATCTGTATACCGAAGATAAAATCCGGGGAAATATTTATAACTGTCCATGGATTCCAACGCTCTCCTCAGCACCGGTTCCTCTTCAAAAACATTCTTGAACCTTTCCATGTCTCCGGTTTTCATATATATAACACCAGCTTCGGGATTCAGTGGAAAAGGCCGTTCCGTCACTGCGCAGAGAGTAAGATACGGAGAAAGAAAATATGTGATCTTGTTTTTTCTGCATATGATATCTATTTCTTTAAGGAGTTCCAGTACTTTCTGTTGTTCTCTGTTCAATACACTCTGCCTCATTTCTATTGTTTTGGTGTATAGTACAACTACATGATCTTTTTCAGAAGTTCCTGAATATTTTCCTGGCTTTTGTATTTATCCAGCCAGACATCCAGAAATTCCGATACATCGGATTTCTTTGCAAAAAACGCACTTCTTTTGCTGCCATTGTAAAGATCTCGCAGGAAGATTCCGGCAAGTTCCGTCTTAAGATATGGATGCTGCATATGCTCCAGAGCTTTGAAATAATTTTCGAAAGCTTCCTTTGTCTGGCCCTGCTTTCTGCGGATATCGCCAAGAAGTTTCCAGGTTTCTCCCTGCCACTGCTTATGAACCAGATAGCTTCTGACTTCTTCTGCCAGATATTCCATATCACTTACTTCGTCTGTACACAGAAATCTGGTACGGCAGTCAGCAAGAACTTCCGGATATCCAAACCGTTTCCATGCCAGGGTAAGTGCCTCCCGGTAAAGCATTTCCTCCGAAAGCGGCTTCTTTTCTATCTTACCAGAAATACCGATTTTCAGATAAAGCTCTTTTACCAGTTCCTCAAGCTCCGCTTTTGTGCGCACAACAGATACCTTTGCCAGATAAAATGCTCCGTCTATTTCTGTATCCTCCGGCAGTAATTTTTTCCAGAGTTCCATGTAAACAGATGCCTCGGACTTATGACGTGCTTCCAGAAGTTTTCTGCACTGGGAAATGACCTGTGTTTTTTTGTCCTGAAGGAACTTATCCAGCTCAAGATGCACAATTCCATTGTTGGTGGTTTCTCTTGCAAGTGCGTACTTTTCCATGGCTTCATTCTGAAGACCTTTTTTCCAGAGGAGATCGCCCTTATATTTGATGAAGTATCCATCCTGTGGAAAATGCTTCAGACAATACGCCAGAAATTTTTCTGCCTCGGAAAAATCCTTCACCTCTTCAAGGCGTTCCATAACAAACCTGCACTTGAACTTTATAAAGCCAGGCGCATCCGGATATTTTTTCAGAAGGTCATCTACGATCGCTTCTGCTTCTTTCTTCTCGTGAAATTCATACAGACTGGCAGCTTTCCGGAATGCACGGATATCTTCCACCGTCTGTTCCATTTCTGGAGTAATATGATCCATTTTTCTGCGTACTTCATACATGCGATATGCTTTGGAAACACGCTCTGTATAGATCAGGGTCAGCATGGCAGCCTGAAAAGTACCGTCCTCTGTACGGATCAGTGTAGGATGATAAAATGGCCGTATCCCGTTATAATCCTCACGGCCGATAAATTCTGCACTGAGCTGGATCTTATAATAGTTGTCAAAAATCTCATTCAACACGTCAAAGCGCTTCTCTGCCAGCAGAGTTTCCAGTGATCTCTCAGATCTCAGAAGTCTCGCCTCAAGATCCTTCGCCGCTGCTTCTGCTCTGATCCGGTTTCGCTCAACATCCAGTTTATGGTCTTTTTTTGCCATAAGCAGACAGTAAAATTTACGGAATGTCATCTGTCTGCGAATTCTTCCTCTGGATATCCTCGGCATATATTCATCACGGATTTCCTGATAATTCGCTCCCGGTACATAAATAGACTCATGGGATTCTCTTTCCCCATGAGGCGGTATATAGGACCATTCGTCCCCGTAATGCCAGATCAGATAATCACTGACCCTGTGGGGAACCATTACCTTTTCCCCTTCAAAATCCATATATTTCACCGGAAACATCATATCCTTATCAAAAAGAAACGGGCAGCCACCCCAGCGCATGGCATAGCGGCTGCACTCTTCCTCTTTATATGAAAACATGAGTTTTTCCAGTTTTTTCAGTGTTCTGTCTTTTCCGAAAAATTTATATCGGAACAGCCAGTACAGATACTTCCATGCAGAAATTTCCCATCTTGCTCCGACTACCATACTGATATTGATAAGATCCGTATAGATCATCATGTATGTTCTGTACTTCTCATACTCCCTGTCATCATCCGGGATCGGATCCAGTGTCAGAACATCTATGATCTCTCCGGCTTTATCGTCTCCGATGATCTGATGCTTATGGATGGAACAGGTATCTGTACTTCCATATCGCGGAAAACTGTTGGTATAGGTGCGGTCTACGTCTGAGCAGTAAATTGCCCGGTTGTCCGGCATTTCTGTTTTGCAGATCTCTACAAATTTATCCCAGTCACTCTTTGGCATATAGATATCTACATCATCATCCCATGGGATAAATCCCTCATTTCGAAGAACTCCGATCAGTGTTCCCCCTGCCATTACATATCTAAGATTGTGCTTTTTGCAGATTGCGTCAACCTCCCGGAAGAGCTGCAAAAGAAGTTCCTGTTTTTCTGTCATCTGTTAACCTCTTTGATCAATAATTTTCAAAAGCTCTGCCAGCGTCTCGGATTCTTCATAAAAAAATCTCGTACACTCCGTCCGTCTGTCACGGATCATGATCATCAGCTCCTGAAGAAGATAACGAAGTCCGTTTCCTTCGAAATTAAAGCTGTATCGTTTCAGAAACTCCTGACCTTCCACTTTCGCTTCAAAATATCCTGTATTCCACCAGTCATTGGGCACTGTAATGCGGCCTCTGGTTCCGATGATCGCAAGCTCATTCTCCACATCAACCGTTGTTCCGATCTCTATGGTCGCCAGTGCTTTCGGATAACGGACAGTGATCATATCATAAATAAATTCTCCGTTATTTCCCTTCACAGCATTGGTATTCACATCCAGATAATTGCTGCCAAGAAGCTTGATGCATGCACAGAGCGCCTGGCTTACTGTCTCGTTAAATGTCTTGCCGCCTTCAAAATCATCCTGGGAAACCGCACACTTTACAGCGATCACATCTCCTACCAGCGCACCATGTGTAAGCCATACAAGCTGTGTAAAAGCGCGCAGATAAACAAGGGTAAGCCTTTCCACAAGAACTACCCTGTGTTCTTTCGCAAGTGCGAACAGTTCTTCCATTTCCCCCGGAGCCAGCGTCATCGGCGTGTCACTGATCACATATTTATTCTGCTCCAGTGCATGCCTTATATAAGCCGCCCTGTTTTTCAGACCGGATTTAATATAGATGATATCCAGACCGTTCAGGAATTCCCCGTAATCTGTACCATAAGAGTCCAGTTCATATCTGTCACAGAACTCCCGGGCAACAAAAATATCCTCTGAGTAAACACTCTCCACATGAAGCCCGCTTACAAATTTGGATTCCAGAACCATTCCATTATCTTCCGCATCATCAGTTATAATGCCTACACGGTAAATGGTTCCCTCACTTCTCAGTTTGGTGCTGGAAATATTCTTGGTCCGTTCCAGATAAACCACCTGGCAGTAGTTCTTAAGATAATCAAACTTCCCGCGCCAGTCCGATCCGACAACCAGAAGGTCAATATTATACTTGGTGATATCGCTGAGTTTCTGTCCCTGATATTCCTCTACAATGATCTCATCTGCAAAACCTGTTTTCCGGACATTCTCAATCCTTTTCAGGAGGCTGTCCTGAACATTCAGCTTACCGCGTTCAATATCATAACTCTCGCTGGTGACTCCCACGATCAGATAATCTCCCAGCTCTCTTGCCCTCTTCAGAATATTATAATGTCCCTGATGGAACAGATCAAAAGTACCATAAGTAATGACTCTTTTCATTATACGTCCTGCTCTTTCTGATCTTTCTTTCCCGTCAGCATGTCCTCTTCCACATAAAAATCTTCTTCATCAAAAAACTCTTCCGCACTGTCATTCTCTTCTTCCAGTGCATCCTGAAGCTCCTGAAACTCCTGAGGATCTCCGGCATCCTCTGTCTCTTCCTCCAGTGTTGCAGCCAGCTCTTCGATCGCTTTCTTTCTCTTACGCATGATCTCATAGTCGTCTTCTTCGTCGTATTCTTCCTCCAGTCCTTCATCCTGGACCTGTTTTTCTTTCTTAAACAGGATAAAAGTCAGAAGCTTCAGGATGCCATTGTAAATGAAGGAAACCGGCGCACTTCCGAGAATCAGCACAAACAGCCAGGAAATTCCGAACAGTGCCCATACATTCAATGTCTGCGGGATGCTGAGAAGAAGCAGACCATTTAACACGATCATGATCGGATAATGGAAGAAATAAATTCCCATTGTATGTCGTCCCACATAGGTGAGTGGCAGTTTGATGTCCGGCACTAACGCAAGCATCGTATAGACAACTACGAAAGATACCAGATACATCAGCAGTCTGAGGATCACTCCCTGAGGATCCGTCAGGCCACAGAGCTGATATCCATGATTACCTCGGAAAATAGCAATTCCCATTTCATTTGGGATCATATAATTCGGTATCGCCCACAAAAGGACTCCGGAGATTGCCACCAGGATCCATTTTCCCTTAAATTTACGGATCGCTGTGATATATTCACTCTTCCAGAGATACCCCGCAACAAAGAATGGGAAAAATACCACGATTCTTGATGATGACAGGAATGTGGTAAATTCCGGTCTGGTTCCTGCCCATAATGCGAACAGGATACTGAGCGGAACAATAAATCTGATCTTACCCAGGGCCTCAATGGTAAGGCGGTAAATAAACAGTGCCAGTATATACCACATGACACTTCCGGTAGGACGCAGTATCTCATAATCTACGGATCTGCCCAGCCATATCTGTGAATACCAGGTTAAGGTATATCCCAGAACATAAGGGATCAGCAGGTTCTTAAAATTCTTCAGCACATTCTGAGGTTTCTTTGACAGGTATCCTGAAATAAAAACAAATGCAGGCATGTGAAAAATCGTAATCGCATACCACACATATCTCACTACAGTGTCTACCTTTACAAGGTTAAATGCAATAATATGGTTAAATACTACCAGAAAGATAAGCAAAACTTTCCTCTAATCATATTTCTGACTTCTGCTGTGTGAACATACAACCCCATTCTGCCAGATTCTTCAGATGACCGGCAGACAAAAAAACGCACAGCAATGTAACGGGCAATTAACCGCAAAGTCATATTTACTGCAACAAGCATAACATATTTTTACGATTTATGGAATAGAAACTTAACATTTCGGTCAATGGAAATATTTCTCTACTGTGAACAGTGACAATATTTCCATATTCCAT
>OHFM01000994.1_pt1 | contig 10042 bp, 10 predicted proteins | sample 1567511 | NCBI WGS metagenome assembly OHFM01 (sample SAMEA3879571, study PRJEB24766) | human gut metagenome | biome: human-associated habitat; feature: feces | place: USA | collected 1985/1987
GTAGTGTTTGATGACCGTGATGCCGTTCTTTTCGGCGTAGGCGGTGCATTCCCGAATCTGGCCTTCAATGGATTCTTCGCGCTGATTATCCGATGAATAGCGGGCATAGATTACGGCGGTCATAGACTCACTTCCTTTTTCTTATCGAACAGACGGGTAGCTTTTTGCATACTTGTAGATCTGCCGTGCACAGTCAAGGCTCATTTTGCTGGAATCGTTGTGTTTGAGCCATGCATTCACATTGCCCGGATTCAGCTTCAAGTCTGTGTAGAGACGATAATTCGTCAGTTTCTTTTTCTGCTGAAGTTCCAATACCCGGCGATGGATCAGTTCTTTCGTGTCATTGTCCGCAAGGGCGGCATCCCGCACCGAGCAATAGCTGCGCCAGACTTTCAAATAGCCCTCTGTCAGTTCCGGTGACTGGTTTTCCAGAAGCAGCAGCATTTGCGCCAGCGAGTAGCGATTGGAAAGCTGCTCATATTCTGCAGCAACAGCACTGTTTGCGGTATAGCGGAGCAGCAGTTCTACTTTATTAAAAGCCAGCGCATAGAGAAACAGCGGTTCTTTCAGGCGGGGATTTTCAGCCATACGATCTGCCAACTTATGGACGCTTGCCGTTTGAACCCCGGAAAGCTCTGCCACATACTGCTTCAAAAAGCCTTCGAATGTCAGCTTTCGCATGGTCTCCACCTCTCTACATACTCCTGATAGCGGATATAGAAATCCCGATACCGCCAGTCGTTCAAGATGCTGGCTCTCAACTCATCTTCATCCGTTGCAAGGTGTTCCAGCAAATCCCAATCCAACGAATTCCGCACAGCCTCACTCTCTACGTCTGCTTTGTCAGTGTCCCGAAAAGAGCACAGCTTTGCAATCACCAAGTCCTCCAAACTGGGTGTATAGAACTGCACCTTTGTACCACCAAAGGGTAGCGGCTGAAGCCGGTCTTGGAAGTTATACGGGAAATTGTCGATGTAGGCTTCCACATCGGTGTTGATGTCGTACTTGCCAAGCAAACTGTACAGTTCTTTCGGAACACTCAAGGCATCAATGTCATGAGTAGCGCGGGTCAACTTGCCCAACAAAATAAACGCACTGCCGCCTACGATCACCATCTGATAGCGGTCGTTATTGTCGATCATCAGGTCTGCGTCTTCGTCCAGACGTTCCAGACGCTTGCGGAGGTCATCTAAGATCATCTTTCCCATAAAACAGCCTTTCTTATTTTCAATAATAGTATTTTCTAAAATCATTTTACAGAAAAGGAATCCGATTGTCAAGCACAAATCAACGACATTTCATACAATTCATACTACCATGTTGTCAGTTCACATCTCACACTGGCTAATGACCGTGCTGATTGCCGTATCATATGCCACCGGTGGATACTTAAATTTTTTCAGTAAGTGTTTCACCATCTTACGCATACTCGCACGGGCAGTTTCTTTTTTCTGCAGGTCTATTACGCTCGCATTACTGAATTTCTGCGTTTCCAGCCATCTCCATTGCAGCGTTCGATTGACACAGGTTGAGTTATCGGCAGATACAGCAAACACAACGGGCGGCTCTGGTAACAGAGCTGCCCGTTGTGTTCGTTTATGAAAAGGAGAACTTAGATCTCATACCACTTGATCTCGTTGGCATCCAGATGCAGAGCAAAGCTGCTGCCGTCTGTGGTGTAAACGGTGGTGTCCTGCGGCTCGTACGTGTTGTTCACCACACAATACTTGCCGTTCTTGACGTAGGCGTGAACTTCTACATTATAATTGGAGCTGAACCATGTATGCAGCTCTTCCTCACTGTGGGCGCTCCACAGGATAGCACGGTACAGGGTACGGCTGTTGGCAAAGCTGTACGGCACGCCGCTGATGTACACGGCGCGCCCCTTGCCGAAGTCGTGGGCGGCCATCTGTACTTCCTTGTTCCGCTGCACCAGCACCTCGGTCCCCTCGAGGGCGTAGATGTTCTTCTTGCCCTCGCCAAAGTCGACGGGCTGGTCGGCATCCTGCAGAATGAAGTGGTCCGGGTGCTCGTCCCAATTGTACTTGTCGTAGTTGAGGGTGAAGCCGTTTTCTTCCTCCACGCCCAGCACGCTGGCAAGCTGGAGAATGTGGCCCTGATACGGGTGACCGGAAGGCTCACCCACGCCGATAAAGCCGCCGCCGTTCCAGACGAACTTGCGGATAGCGGAGGAGATCTCCGGGTCTTCCCACCAGATGCCGCCGGTGTGTGCGGTGTCGGCATCGCCGACATTGATAATGACATCCAACGAATCCAGCAGATGCGGGTCGTTCTTGATATCCTCAAAGCTGATAAACTTCACATCAAAGGGCGCACCGGACAGCATCTCAATGACACCGGCATAGCTATAGTTCTGCTTGTAATAGAGGGCGTGATGCACCATGTGACAGCCCCAAGCCCGCATTTTACCCCAACAGTTCAGCACGGCCACTCGCTTGACACAGTAGGGTGTGGTGCCCTTGATGTTCTCGTACAGTTCGCGGAACTCGTTGCAGACGCTCTCCACGTAGTCCACGAACTCCGGGAACTGCAAGGCCAGTTTCAGATAGCCGCCATAGCCGATGCGGTCGATGGGCTTGCGCAGGATAGCGCGGCGGGCTGTAACCCAGTTCTCCTTGGCTTCCCGCACCGGGTCGCCGCCCTCGTGGAAGGTGTCGGGGAAGAAGTACGGCAGGAAACGGCCCTCGGTGTACTTCACGCCCTCAATGTCAGAGATCAGGCGCAGGGTGGAGCCGTTGCCCACGCTGCCCACTACGGCATCCAGTCCGATGGTCTTGAACTCCGGCATGAAAGGTTCGGTGCCGATCCAGTGATCGCCGAGGAACATCATGGCCTCGCACCCGCACTCGTGGGTGATGTCCACCATCTCCTTGGCAAGCTTTGCCACCTCGCGGCGCTGGAAGGCCTGAAAATCCCGGAATTCCTTGCTGGGCACCCGGTACTGGTTGTTATAGTAGCCCTGATCGATGATGTACTCCGGGCGGAACTTGTAGCCTACTTCCTGCTCAAACTGGTTGAGGATATAAGGGCTGACCGAAGCAGAGTATCCATACCAGTCCACGAACTTCTCCCGCTTCAGCTCGTCGAAGATCAGGGTGAACTGGTGGAAGAAGGTGGTGTAGCGGATGACGTTAACATAGGGGTGCTCTGCAATGAACTTGCGCAGGCGCTCCATGGAATACTTGTGGGTCTTGGGCTGACGCACGTCAAAGGTGATCTGGTGCTCAAAATTCGTCCAGCCGTTGGTGGTAGCGTTGTACATATGCACCGGGTCCCAGATGAGGTAAGCCAGAAAACTGACGGTATACTCATGGAACGGTACGGCCTGTACGGTCACACTGCCGTCGGCGTAGCTCCACTGCTCCGGCGGCACGGGCTGACCGGTGGTTCGATCCATGACCTCCCACCAGCGGGTGATGTCGTCGTTGGTGTTCACCTGCATCAGCTCCGGGCTGATGCCCTTCATCAGCGGGATGGTCACGGTGTCGCCGGGGGCGGTGTAAAAGCCGGTCATGATGTAGCACTGCTGTACCTCGTCCGGGTTTGCTTTTGCCCATGCGTTGTCCTTGCGGGTGGTATAGTAGGTGGAGTAGATCTTGGCGTCCGCATCCTTGAGCTGCTGCGGGAAGTCGGTGCCGTCGCAGTCGCGGATGGCGTCTGCACCCCACTTTTTCAGAATTTCCAGCGTTTCGGGCACCACGTCCAAGTCGGTGGGGATGGTCACGCGCCCGGACTTTCTTGTTTCATCCATAGGGATTCTCCTTTACCTCTCTCTTATCCTCAATCCTGATAGGTCGCATTGTAGATGGCCAGCACAGCCAGCAGCAGCGCTACACCCACCAGCATGATGCCAAGCCCTGCCAGCTGTCCGGTCATTTTCCAGCCGGACACCACCAGCACCAGTGCCAGCACGAACAGCACCAGCATCAGTACCATGCGCAGGGCGGGATGGTTTTTCCAGTATGCTTTCATCGTTTGTCACCTTACCCTTTCAGACCGCCCACGGTCATGCCCTGCGTCAGCTGCCGCTGCACGCAGATGTACAAAATCAGGGTGGGCAGCATTACCAGCACAAGACCTGCATACATCGTGCCGTACTGGGCGGCGCTCTGCTGCGCCTGCATCAGGTTCAAAAGACCTACCGGCAGGGTGCGGGGTGCCTTGGTGGAGCTCATCAGGGTCATGGAGATGATATACTCGTTCCAGAAGGACAGGAAGTTGAACAGGATAATGGTGATGATGGAGGGCTTTGCCATGGGGAAGATGATGCGGGTCATGGTGGAGAAATAGCTCGCACCGTCGATGTAGGCCGCCTCCTCAAAGTCGTGCGGCAGAGTGGCGAAATAGCCCGACAGCAGGTAGATGGTAAAGGGCAGCGCGGTGGCGGCGTATACCACCGCCAGCACCACCAGATTGTTCAGCAGGAAGCTGCTGCCAAAGTGGCTCTTCAGCCAGACATCGCCGTCCCGCAGCATCAGGAAGATGGGCACCACGATGTAGTTCACGTTGATGAACAGGCCCGCCATGAACAGGGTGTTCAGTATCTTGCGCCCCTTGAAGTGGAAGCGGGACAGGCAGTAGGCGGCGGGAAGGGCAACGACCAGCAGCAGCGCCAGCGCCAGCGCGGTGACGATGACCGAGTTGAGCATATATTCGCCCATTTTCGCGCCGTTCCATGCGTTGACGAAGTTCTGCCAGTAGAATCCGGCGGGCAGTGCCCAGGGGTTGCCGTAGAACTCGGCGTTCTGCTTGATGGAGGCCATGAACACCCATGCCACCGGCACGATGATGGTAACGGCCAGCAGAACCAGCACAAAATAGATGAAAAACTTGTACAGACCTTCCGCAGAGCGGGAAGATTTTTCGGTGGTATTCTGCATCTTCTTCCCTCCTTAAAATTCCAGCGGGTCACGGCTGGTGGCCTTGTTGACACAGGCGGACAGCGCAAACGAGAACAGGAAAATGACGACGCCGATGGCCATACTATAGCCATACAGGCCAGCGTCCTTCTGGCTGTACATATAGCTCAGCGCCACATCCGATGCGCCGTTGGGCCCGCCGCTGGTCATGGCCTTGACGAAGAGGAAGGCCATGTTGATGGTGGAGATGATAAAGAAGGTGAGGGTGGTGCGGATATTCGTCCAGATGAGGGGGATGGTGATCTGGAAGAACTGGGTCAGCCGCCCGGCACCGTCCAGATTGGCGCTCTCGTACAGGCTGATGGGCACGGCAGACATGGAGGCCATGTACATGACCATGTAGTAGCCGATGGCCTGCCACACCATGGCAATGATGATGGAGGGGATGACCAGTTTTTCGCCCTTCCACAGGATGGGGTCGCTCATGTTGCGGAACAGGCCGATGATGCTGTTCAGCATGCCGTTTTCCGGCTTATAGATGGCAGAGAAGATGCCGGAGATGACGACCACCGACAGGATGTTGGGGATGTAGAAGATGACCCGAAAGAAGTTCTGCCCTTTGATCTTTTCGCGGGTCAGGATGGCTGCAAACACCAGCGCAAACGCAAAGGTGACGATGGTGACCACCACCACGAGCAGGATCATATTCTGCATGGAGCGGATGAACTGGGCGTCCCGCAGCAGATGCTGGAAGTTTTTAAGCCCCACAAAGGTCTCGTTGGGAGAATAGGCACCCCGCTCATACAAACTCATGCGGAACACGTTGAGGGTGGGCAGGATCATAAAGAGGAAAAACAGGATGGTGGCCGGTGCCACGCAGAGGAACACGAACCGTTTGCGGCTCTTGTCAGATTTCATAGACAAACCGCTCCTTTCTATTGGAATCCCAAAACCACAAAAAGCGGAGGCGGCCAAAACCGCCCCCGCTGGGCAGGGCTTAATTACTCGATGATGTTGGCGCGCATCTGGTCGCTGGCGGACTTGATGCCGTCGATCCACTGCTGCTCGGTCATGCTGCCGGACACCAGAGAGTTGACAGGGTCGAAGAACACGGTGCGGACTTCCACGCCGGGGATGGCGCTGAAGGCTGCAAAGTTGCCCATAGCGGCCTTTGCGCCGTTGTCGTAGATGGAGTAGAACATCTTGTTGTCGCCTTCCAGATCATCGGCGATGCCCAGCACAGGCTGGATGGCACCGCTCTCGGCGAACAGCTTGCAGGCTTCGTCACTATACAGGTACGCCACGAACTGCTTGGCTGCATCCAGATGCTCAGCACCTGCCGGGATCCATGCCTGCTCGAACCAGGTGTAGCTGTAGCTGTCGCCGCCGGCCTTGACAGCGGGCAGAGCGGTCATGCCCCACTCAAAGCCGTCTGCACGGGGTGCTTCGGCCATCTCGCCCACGATCCAGGTGCCGTTGGGCATAAACAGGGCCTTGTTGTCCAGCACCAGCTGCTGGTTCTGGGTAAAGTCCTGATCGTTGGCCTGTGCGGGGGTGATGGGGTTGGTGTAGGAAGCCAGCTTTGCCACGATATCAAAGCAGGTCTTTGCCTCGGGGGTGTCCCAGATGCCTTCTTCGTAGTGGGTAGCCTTGTTGAAGAAGTCGGGGCCGCCGGCAGCGTACATCAGCGCATAGAAGAAGGCGTCGAAGTAGCCGGTGGTGGGGTAGGTGAACAGGTAGGTGCCCTCAGCGGCAGCCTTGTCGCCCAGTGCCCACATCTCGTCCCAGGTCTTGGGCACGTCCCAGCCCTTTTCCTTCAGGAAACCGGCGTTGTAGAACAGGCCGCAGGGGCTGTAGAACATGGGAGCCAGATAGGTTTTGCCGTCGCCGTAGGGGTTGGTCAGGGAGGTGTCGGTAAAGCCGCCGGCGATCTTCTCGCTCACCTTCTTGCTCTCGCCGGGCACGGTCATGCTCAGCACATCGGTGATGTCGGCGATCAGGTTGCCCTTGATGAACTGCTCGGTCAGGGCAGCCTCACGGCCGGTAGCCAGGTGGATCACGTCGGGGTAATCGCCGCCCTGCATGGAAGGTCCGATGACATCCTCCAGCTTCTTATCGGTGGTCAGCTCCACCTTGATGCCGGTCTGGGCGGTAAAGGCCTCGGTGACCTTCTTCCACATATCAGCGCCATAGCCGGTCTCGATGGCGGCGACCTTGATGGTCACGTCCTCAGCGGGAGCAGCGGACGATGCAGCGGCGGAAGAAGCCGTGCTGGAAGCTGTGGAGCTGGAAGAACCGCCGCAGGCAGCCAGACCCAGTGCAGCGGCACCCACGCCAGCCGCTTTCAGAAAATTGCGACGAGAAATGCGTTTCATAGTGTATCCTCCATCATAAAGTTCCGTTCAAAACACAGCCGGGGCAAACAGGCTTCGTCCGAAGGGGCTGTGGTTTTTTCTGCTTCCAATATAGAGGTTTTTACGGTTCGCAACAAGGTCTTTGTTGTTTCATTTTTTAGAAATATTGTTCTTTTATCATTTTCTTCAGCAAAAGCACTAAATTTTGCAGCATCGTTTTGGTACATTCTCCCTGCTTGTAACCAATTTGACACATTTCCGTCTTTCTGTGCAGAGGAAAATATTTACCATACCTAAAAACAGGACTTGCTTTTTTTCTTATTTGCTCCTATAATGAGAAAAAATGCACGAAGCAGTGCGGCGTTTTTCGCATTTTATTTTTAGTATCTTGCTTTTATTTTTATAGTTTTTGCGTTTCGCCTCAAAAGGAGCCATTTATGAGTACCGAGCGATTTGATATCCGCCATGCTCCCGCTCCACGGGAATCCTTCCGGCTGCTGTACATCAGCAAAAGCAAATTTGGCGGCGATTGGAACAGCACTGCCCACACCCATTCCTGCACAGAGCTGTTCTACTGTCTGAGCGGAGAAGGTCAGTTTTATTTAAGCGGTCAGCTTTATCCAGTCAAACCGGATGATATGATTATCGTCAATCCGCAGGTAGAGCATACCGAGTTGAGCCTGAATGCTTCACCTCTGGAATACATTGTATTGGGCGTTGCTGGCATCGAGATCTTATTTGGAAAATCAGATTCTTCCTACGCCATATTCAACTGCCGGGAAAATCGGGAGCGGATGGTGACGCTGCTCCATATGCTGCTGGCCGAAGCAGACCGCAGTCTGGACGGCTGCGAAACGGTCTGTCAGGATCTGCTGGAAGTGCTGCTCATCTGGCTGGTGCGGTGTACCACGCTTTCTTTGCAGGTAGAGGAAACGCCCCGCTCCGACAGCCGGGAGTGTGTGGAGATCAAGCGGTATCTGGACAGCAACTACCGCGAAGATATCTCGCTGGATGCCCTTGCCGAAATCGCCCACATCAACAAATACTATCTGGCCCATACCTTCCAAAAAGAGTATGGCATCTCTCCCATCACCTATCTGAACCGCCGCCGCATCGAGGAAAGCAAGTATATGCTGGGCAACACCGGTTACAGTCTGGCGCAGATCAGCGAGTTGATGGGCTTTTCCTCTCCCAGCTATTTTTCCCAATGCTTCCGCAAGGCGGAAGGCTTGACCCCCAATGAATACCGCCGTCAGGTGCGGCAGGGACAACGCCCTGCCCCGTCAAAACGGCATGAAGTATAACGAAAACGAGGAATTTATGATGAAATCCGTTACCCTTTCTCTGCTCCAGTCTGCTGCAAATGCCTTTGATTTTGGCGGGCCTGTGCTCTGCGATGCTCACCACTATGGTGAGGGGCATATCAACGACACCTTTGTGGTCTGGCGGGAAGATCATTCCAAACGCTTTATTTTGCAGCGCATCAACACAGATACCTTTACTAACCCGGTGGGCCTGATGGAGAATGTCTGCGGCGTGACCCGGCATCTGCGGGCGAAAATTCTTGCCGAGGGCGGCGACCCAGCACGGGAAACGCTGAATGTCATCCCAACTTTGTCGGGGTCGACTTGCTATCTGGATGCAGACGGCGGCGCATGGCGTGCCTACGACTTTGTAGAAGATACCATCTGTTTGCAGCAGGTCGGCAGCGAAACCGACTTCCGCACCGTGGCCGAGACACTGGGCAAATTCCAGAACCAGCTGGAGGATTACCCGGCCTCCACCCTCCACGAAACCATCGCCCGCTTCCACGACACGCCCAACCGCTATGCCAATTTTGAAAAAGCCCTCGCCGCCGATGCACTGGGCCGGGCAAAAAATATCACGTCGGAAATCGAATTTATCCATGCGAGGGAGCAGGACTGCCATGTCCTGCTGGATCAGCTGGCAGCTGGCGAAATTCCTCTGCGCGTCACCCACAATGACACCAAGATCAACAATGTCCTCATCGATGCCGCTACCGGAAAAGGCATCTGTGTCATTGACCTCGACACCGTGATGCCGGGACTTTCGGCCTACGACTTCGGCGATTCCATCCGCACCGGTGCCAACGACTGCGCTGAGGACGAACCTGACCAGAGCAAAGTCCATTTTGACCTGCATCTGTACGAAGTGTTCGCCAAAGGGTATCTCTCCACTGCCGGGGCATCCATGAGCATGGCAGAAAAAAAGAGCCTTGCATGGGGTGCAAGGCTCATGACGCTGGAATGCGGCATCCGTTTTCTGACTGACTATCTGGAGGGCGACCATTATTTCCATATTGCTCGCCCGGATCACAACCTCGACCGCGCCCGCACCCAGTTCACACTGGTGCGGCAGATGGAAGAGGTTTTCGATCAGATGCTGGAAATCGTCTGCCCGGACAATCACTGATTTCGCAATCTCCTCCATTCGGATACAGCAAGAAGCATGGACGCTCTCCTTTTCGGGGGCGTCCATGCTTCTTTTTACAGCTTATCCCTACACACCCATCAAATCGTCCTTTGAGGACGCTGGGAGCGTTGAGGATATGATGCGCTGCAGCAAATTATGAAAGCCCTTTTCAGCCCTGACCAATCACAATCCCCCAATGGCTATCATTGTAGCTGTAAATAGAAAAAACAGCTCAAGCAGCCTCCTATAAGTCCTACTATCACCGCTTTGCCGCAATAATTTTTTTCAAATTATCTTGACGCACCGTTCAATGCGTGATATTCTCTGTCACAAATCTATGATTTCGGACTTCATCTTCCACGGACACCTGCATGG
>OHFM01001032.1_pt1 | contig 9761 bp, 13 predicted proteins | sample 1567511 | NCBI WGS metagenome assembly OHFM01 (sample SAMEA3879571, study PRJEB24766) | human gut metagenome | biome: human-associated habitat; feature: feces | place: USA | collected 1985/1987
AAGACCCCGGAGAAGGAATCGGTGCTGAAAAAGCTGGAAGAAGTCAAGGCGGCGCTTGAACAGAAAAAATTACAGCCCCAGCAAAAGGCAACTGAACACACATTGTAAAAGGAGAAGCACAAATGAGCAAAACTATCACTCTGACCGAACATCGCCCCGCTGACGGACTGTTGACCATGCGAGTCAGAAACACAACTTACAACGTCAACATCTTTTTCAATCCGAATGCAAAGAGCACATTGGATACTCAAATGCGAAAAATCATCCAAAAAGAAGCGAAAGCTGGCAATTTTTAAATTTGCAGCAGCATCTTGATTTTTTATCTTGACAAAATGCAGCCCAACGGTAACGCAGATTTTACCGCAATTTGATGACGGCAAGTTCTGGATGTTCTCGGAAGGCGGGAGAAAGTTCATCGGACTGGAAAAGAACAGTCACGTCTTCCTTGCCATTTACGACAAGTACGATGGTTTTGGCAATCTCAGAAGCCTGCAGGTCACCGGCGATGGTCGAGCCTTTCTCGGAGGAGTACAACGCCCATGCTGCTTTCAAGAAGATCCCGCTGGACGCTCTGAAAAAACTGCCCTCACCGATGAATCTGATCTGCGTGACGCCTACCCGCATCGATGCTCTGTTCTCCGATTTCAAGAAAGACGGTTACAGCGTCCGGCAGGTCCTGCATCAGCTTGCGTGAACAGAATTAGCTAAATCAACCAATAAAGGCCTCCGAATCTCTTTCTTATTAGGAAAAGATTCGGAGGCCTCTGTTTTACGATTTTTTCGGAATAGCGGCTTTCACCAGCAGCATTATGGGACGGCGCAGTTCATCCTTCATGCCGTAAACACTCAGCATCTCTGCAGAGGTTCTTTGTCATATTCGCTGGTATGGAGTGGTTTCACTGGCTGCATTGAACTTCTGATAACATCCAAAATGGTCCGATCCGCCGGGAGCCACGGAACGGAATCAAACTCCTCCTTCGTCAGCCACCGCGCAGCTTCCGCTTCTTTCAGAACAAGCTCGCCGGAAACCACTTCACACCAGAAGCAGTCCATGGAAAGATGAAACGCCGGATAATCGTACTCGATTGTCCCAATTAAATCCTCCACGGCGATTTCCGTGTCCAGTTCTTCTTCGATTTCCCGCTTCAGAGCCTGCTGCGGGGTTTCGCCCGGCTCGATTTTGCCGCCCGGAAACTCCCACTGGCCTTTATAGTCGCCATAACCGCGGGCAGTGGCGTAGATTTTGCGCTTTTCCTGCATGGAGTCGCAGATCACAGCGGCCACAACACGAATCGTTTTCATAACGTTCTCCTTTTGGATTCATTATAATGGCCGACCGTCAGAAGTCCCACCGACACGATAGAACACCCTGTTTCCTGCTTTTCTTGCAGTAAGCAGCCCCATCTCATGGAATTTCATCACAAACGTCCGAATGGTTGCATACGCAGCGTTTCGGAAATCCTTTTCCAGCTGCTTTGTGGTAAACTCCTCTGCACCATAAGCAGACAGAACATACTCCCAGAGCAGCCGTTCTTTTTCTGTGATTTTTCCTTCCGCAAGAGCAGTTTGATATACCTCAAGATCAGTTTTCGGCGGGACTGCATCCACCTGCAGGCGGTTATAGACCTCATTGCAGAAGTAGAACAGAAAGGGAGTCACATCCGTATAGCCGGAAATCAGAGCATTTCTCTCCACGCGTTCGTAGGCTTTGTAATATGCGTCCTTGTTTTCAGCGATGTATCGGGAAAACGGCGTGAACAGTGCCGCAGGATAGCCCTGCTGAACAAGATACCAGAGGTGGAATAGCCGTGCAGTGCGTCCATTCCCGTCAAAATAGGGGTGGTAGTATGCAAAAGCAAAGTGCAGAATGGCAGCCTTATGCAGCTCATTGATGCCGTCATTGGCATTCGCAAAATCGACAAGACATTTCATGGCACCGGGAAGCCGCTCTGCCGGAAGTCCCGGTCTGGGTTCTTCACCGCCCACAATAAAAACCTCGCCATGCCGATAAAAGTGGTTTGGCAGTAATCGATCTTCATCCGGGAGATAATCCCCTGTGCTGATCTGATATAGGTGACGCAGATTCTCCTCGGTGATCGTATTCTGACGATTCGCGATAAACTCCAGTCCGCGCTTCATACCATAGATGCGGGCTTCTTGTTCATCACGAGGGGCATAACCATCGAGGATATAACGGATACTGCTGCGGGTCGAGCGGATACTTTCAATTTGAAAAGTAGCATAAATTTCCTCGGTCATCGCCGACAAACCGAAGTTTTGTCCACTGACAGGGACAGAGAGCAACTGCTTCATACCATTTGTTGAAATTTGCGCGAGGTTCGGCAGGTAAAACAGCTTATTTCCAGAAAAATCAGTCAACGGCAGAGGCTGCGCAAAGTTTTGCCGCAGCAATTCGGCAAATTCTTTGACGCTGACAGTCGAGTACTTGTATTCCATCCGATTGAGTTCAAACAAATGCTTATCTGAAAGCATTTTGGCAAACTGTGCCCCATCCATTCTGTCCACCTCGCAGTTGATACTTATTGATACTATATAGTATCAATATACCGATTCTTTATAAAAAAGTCAACCGAAACAGGCCGAACCAACTTTTTTTCCATACTCCCCGTCAAAATTCCCGTGGTTCCGTCACGAATCACATCTCCATCGGCTTATTCCCCACTTCGTCCAGATACGCATTCAAAAATTCCGCTGCAAGGCTGTTGGGACGGATGTTTTCTCTGGCTTCCTGTGGGGTGAACCACTTGCAGCGGTCCACTTCGTGGTTGATATGCAGCGCCTTTGCGGTTCTGACGAAAGCCGTAAAGTTGCACATCAGCGTGTTAGACGGCTCAAAAAACTTGGTACGGTTGAACCGGAGGTGCTCTACTTCCAACCCGGTTTCTTCCCGGACTTCCCGCACCACGGCGTGTTCTTCTGCCTCACCGCGGTTCACATATCCAGCCACCAGAATATAAGAGGGCTTGCCGTACTGCTGGATGAGCAGAATTTTCCCGGTTTCCTCATCCACAACAATCATGCTGACTGCCACATTGTACATCGGGAACCGGTATTGCTGGCATTTCGGGCAATAAGGCACAATGCCCTCTTCTTCCAGTTCTTTTTCAATCAATGCCGTACCGCATTCAAAGCAATGCTTCTGAATCATTTTTACACTCCAAACACTGTTTTCGTCAGCCGGATACCTGCGGCCGTCTTCATCGTATGTTCCATAAAGGTTCGGATTGCCTGCTGGTCGTACCCGCTTTCGGACGCATTGACGATATAATCTGCCTCAATCAGAATCTGATAGTCAATGCCGTCGATCTGCGCCGGACTATGGTGGTGCCCTACCAGATAGGCCACCCGGTCGATCTGTTCTGCTGTCATGCCGGTATCCGCCAAGAACTCCCGCACCAGCGGGGCACCCTCCTGCTCCTGATATTTACCATTGGTGTTGCCGTACTTTTTGCGGCAGAGCGGGCAGGCGATATCGTGGGTGATGGCCGCCACCTCCAGAATAAACTGCGTGTCTGCGTCCAGCCCCTCCAGCTCACCAATGGTTTTGGCATAGGTCCACACGCAGCTCAGGTGCGTGATGTCATGGATATTCCCTTCGGAAAAGGCGATCATCTTTTCCATGATCTGTGCAATGGTCATCATTTGTTTTCACTCCCGTTTTTAATACTTAAATGTTCACCTTGATAAACGCGAATTTGTCTATCCCCGCATTTTCGTTTTTCCTTTGCTTACTGATTCCTGTATTTGTTTAAGACTTCATCCGGGATATGACAGTAGCTGCAGTCTTCCGGGTACCGCTCCAGATGGTGCTGATGCTCCTCTGCACTCCGGACGTAATTCGTCAGCGGCAGCACTTCCACAACGATTTTATCCCGGTCCTTCCGGCTGTCAATAAAGGCTCTTGCTTCTTCCAGATGTCCGGGATTTGTGCTGTAAAGCCCCGTGCGATACTTTTTTCCAACATCAACGCCCTGTTTGTTCAGGCTGTACGGGTCGATGATTTCAAACAGATGCTCCATAAGCTCTGTAACACTGGTACATTTCTCATCAAAGACCACTTTAACGCACTCTGCGTATCCATCATACGGGCCGTCCAGCGTGTTTGTTGTTCCGTTGGCTCTCCCGGCTTCGGTCGTCCGTACACCGGGCACCGTGTCAAAAAAATGCTGGACGCCCCAAAGGCACCCGCCTGCAATGTATACCGTTTCCATACTCTTGACTTTCCTTTTTTTACTGGTACAGTTTGCATCCATGCTCTGTACTCCTTACGGTTTCCTTGCTAGCTGCAAATCGATCCATCATACCAACTCACAAAAAGTGCTTCCGCACCATTGCAGAGTAATTATCATATTGTTGAAAGCCATATCGCTCATAAAATGGGATCGTTTTAGGATCAGACGGCATAACTTTCACATACAGAAGATTTTGATAGAAACTCATGATCCGTTTCATCAGCTCATCTCCAATGTACTGTCCCTGATAAGCAGGGTCCACCAAAAGATAATGCAAAATGCGACTGTTTCTCCATCATCAAGCGCGCGAACCAGCCCGACCAGCTTATCACCATCCCACGCAGAAATAACTCGTGTGGAATTGTGCATCGCACGGACAAGTTTTTCGGGATAATTGCCGGATTCCCAGTGAACGGATAAAAACAGTTTCTGCAATTCATCGGCCGTGAAATCTTTTGTTTGTTTATACTCGATTTCCATGATGCACCCCTTTATAACTTCCACAAACGTGAATTTAGTAACGCAAAAGGAAGTATATGACATACACCCAACTAAGTAATCCATGAAAAATCGCCCAGCCGACAGACTTCCACGTTGTATAACTAATAACCATAGCTAATGCACTTCCAAAAGTTATTCCTGATTTTACCGTTTTCTTGACATTCGTTGATTTATTATCTTCCATATTTGTTTCCTCCACAAATTCTAAGTTGTTATTGTAAATCATTTTTTGATATTTCAATCGATGGATAGTGTTCTAAACTTGTTAAGTCAACATCTAATGGAGTAACGTATTCCATATAAAATTTTTCAGGATTTTTATCTTGCAATTTTTTAAGTTTATTCTTAATTTTTTCCTCCTCTGTAGAAACAAAAACCACTGATACTACTCCTACCTTTTCACTTGGATTCATTCTGCTATCTTCAACATTTCCACATAAAATCATTCTAACTGTATTCATAATAATCCTCCTCCACATATAACTTACGATTTATCAAATAAGAATTTCCGTCAATTTTTCTCTTGATGTGGCTCGCTTCTAAGAGTAGGAACGAACTGTTCTGTTGCCGGAGACGGACCATTCAGGTCGGTCTCCGGCAGTATTTTTGTTATCGCCTATTAAAAAACAGCCGGAACGACTTTCTGCTGCGCTACATCGATGATGCCGTATGTATTCAGTCTGAGTTTTGGAATGACCGGAAGGCTGACGAAGGCGAGGGTCATAAAGATGCCGATATCTTCCGCTACACCATGTGCCTTGAGGGCATCGTTCAGCGCCTGCATTTTCGCCGCAACGCTCTCTGCGCTTTCGGTGCTCATCAATCCGGCCACCGGAAGCGCAAGTTCTGCCACGACCTGTCCATCTGCCACAAACGCAAGTCCGCCTTTGTTTTTCCGCACAGTGTTGCCGGCCAGCATCATATCGGTATCGTTGTCCCCTGCCACGATCAGGTTATGGGAATCATGTGCGATGCTCGATGCAACGGCTCCGCATTTCAGGCTGAAGTTTCCTAAAAAGCCAATGCCCACATGGCCGGAGTGATGATGCCGCTCAAAAACGGCCAGTTTTACGATGTTGTGTTCCGGGTCCACACCGGGAGCTTTGCCCGGATGCCGTTGGAACGGGATGATTTTTTCCTCCGTAAGCAGCTCGCCCCGGTTCAGGCAGATGACACGCTCCTGCTCCCCGCTTTCCCGAAGTTCCAGGTCCTGCAGTGTGATCTCATCCAGATCAAAGGAATCCATAACGTGGGAAAATCTCACACGGTCGATGTCAAGCGGTGCGGGTTTCAGCGTTTTTCCGTGCTCGGCCACCAGCGTGCCATTCTTGTAAACCTGTTCGACCGTAAAGGATTCCAGATCAGGAACCACAACCAGATCTGCCCGGTACCCCGGTGCTACGGCACCGCGCTGCTTGAACCCAAAATACTGTGCCGGGACCAGCGTTGCCATTTTGACGGCCACTGCTGGGTCTGCGCCCAGCCGGATCGCTTTACGGATGTTGGAATCGATGTGGCCGCTGTCCAGCAGGTCACCGGGGTGCTTATCATCCGTCACCAGCATACAGCGGCTGCAATAGGGCTCCCGGAACAGCGGCATCAGGGCCTCCATATTTTTGGCAGCCGTTCCTTCCCGGATCATGATGTATTGTCCGAGCCGGAATTTTTCCATGGCTTCCTCGATGTTGGAGCACTCGTGATCGGACTGAACGCCTGCCGCAATATAAGCATTCAGGTCCTTATCGCTCAAGAGCGGTGCATGGCCATCCACGATCTTTCCCGCTTCGGTGCAGTCGCGGATCTTCTGCAGGATCTTCGGGTCACAGCGCACCGTTCCGTAGGCATTCATCAGTTCCGCAAGCCCCAGCACACGGGGATCGCCGTAGTAAGGCCGGAGCTGTTCTGCGTTCAGCACCGCACCGGATTCATCCAGATCCGTGGCCGGAACACAGGAGGGCAGCATGAAATAAACCGAAAGGGTCAGATTTTTTGTCGTTTCCAGCATAAAATCCAAGCCTTCCAGCCCCGCAACGTTCGAGATCTCGTGTGGGTCTGTGACCACCGCAGTGGTACCGTGGGGCAGCACTGCCTGCTCGAAAGCCGGACCACAGAGCATGGAGCTTTCGATGTGGATATGCCCATCGATCAGGCCCGGGCAGACATATTTGCCGTGCAGATCAACTTCTTTCCGGCCGTGATACGCACCCACGCCCACGATCGAATTTCCGCTGATGGCAATGTCAGCGGTGTCGATCTCATCGGTAAACACATTGACGATTCTGGCATTTCTCAAAACCAGATCGGCCAGAGCATCTCCTCTGCCTGCCGAGATCCGGCGTTTCAGCTCATCAGACTGCATAGAAACATCTCCTCTCTCTGAAGTTCGATTTTCTCACCTGTGGATTGGTTCTGCCCTTATTCTACCACGCCTTGCCGCTGCGGAAAAGATGTCGGGAAACAAAAATGGCCCCGGAGGGCTTGTTACAGCTCTCCGGGGCCACCTTATGTGCGTGTGTGACTTGGCGCAGACCGTCAGCACTCCACTGCCACCTTGATCACGCCGTCCCGTTTCTTTTCAAACAGCTCGTAGCCCTCTGCGATCCGGCGCAGGGGGTAGGTGTGGGTGATGAGCGGTTCGGTATCGATCTTGCCTTCTGCGATGAGACGCAGCGTTTCTTCACAATCGCAGCCGTCCACGCCGCCGGTCTTAAAGGTGAGGTTTTTGCCGTACATTTCCGGCAGCGGCAGGGTCTGTGCCTTATCGTACAGCGCCACCACCGTCACAACGGCGTTGGGCCGTGCACACTCCCATGCCAGCCGGAAGGTGGAGTCTGCCCCTGCCACCTCCAGCACCACATCGGCCCCGCCGTGGTCGCTGTGGGCACGCACAAAGGCGGCGCAGTCCTCCGGCTGCACGGTGAGCACCTGCGGGTAGTGCCGACGGATGAACTGCAGGCGGCTTGCGTCCTTTTCACAGACGATGATGCGCTTGGGGCTGTGCAGCATGACGCACAGCAGCGTGCAGATGCCAGTCGGCCCTGCACCGAGGATCAGCACGGTGTCCTCGGGGGTGATCTCCGAGATGCGTGCCGCCCAAAAGCCGGTGGCCAGCACATCGCCCACCAGCAGCGCCTGCCGATCGGTGACGCCGTCCGGGATCTTGTTCAGTCCCTGATCCGCAAAGGGCACCCGGACATACTCCGCCTGCCCGCCGTCGATGCGGCAGCCCAGCGCCCAGCCGCCGTTTTGGTCGGTGCAGTTGTTCACGAAGCCTTTTTTGCAGAAGAAGCACTCTCCGCAGAAGGTCTCCACGTTCACCGTCACCCGGTCGCCGGGTTTCACATTGGTCACCGCACTGCCCACTTCTTCCACGATGCCCACCATCTCGTGCCCTACCGTGATGCCGGGCACCGCCCGGGGCACGCTGCCGTGCTTGATGTGCAGATCGCTGGAGCAGATGCTGGCAAGGGTCACCTTTACAATGGCGTCCCGCTCGTGCTGCAGCACCGGCTTTGGTTTTTCCATCAGGGCAAACGTCCCCTTTGAAACATAGGTGTAGGTCAGCATGCTTTTTACCTCCATGCGCTTTGATCTTTCCGAACGGAGTATACCACGCAGCTATGGCAAAGAGCAAGCCGCAAAAGGCCCGCCCTTTGCGGCAGCTCTCCGCCGATCAGATCTTGGGCTGATACTGCATGCTGGACACATTGTAAATGGTAACAAAAGCCTTGGGGTCTTCCCGGTTGATAAAGTTCATCAGCTTCTGATATTCGCTCTTGTCCACGATGGTAATGATCTCGTTGTGCTTTTCCAGATTGTATGCACCGATGGCCTCGTACATGGTCGCACCGCTGTGCAGGTCATGGAGGATGAACTGACGCAGCGCCTCCTCTTTTTCGGTGATGATGCAGACGCGGCGTTTGATGCTGTTATCAAAGATGAAATGGTCCAGCACGATGCCGTTGAAGTAAGTACCGAGGATACTCAGCACCACGGTCTTTTTATCGTAGACCAGGGCCGCGGAAAGCGCCACACACATTCCCGACAGAGACATGGCTTTTCCCAATTCCATGTGCAGGTACTTGTTCATGATCTTTGCCACGATATCCAGCCCGCCGGAGGATGCATTGCGGTTGAACAAAATACTCAGCCCGATGCTGACCACCAGAATATAGCACAGCACATCCAGCTCCTGACTGCCGGTCATCGAGCCGAACTCCGGGAACAGCTTTTCAAACAGCCCCAGAAACACCGGCAGCAGCACACTGGTGTATACGGTCTTTGCGCCAAATTCTCTGCCGCAGGTAAAGAACCCGATGATGAGAAGCACGACGTTCAGGATCATCGTAATGACCGACAAGGGCAGCGGCACAAAATTGGACAGCACGATGCCAAGGCCGGAAATGCTGCTGACGGATGTATGGCTGGGCACCAGAAAAAAATAGACCGCCGCTGCAATAATGGCAACGGCTCCGGTCAGGATGGCCATCTCCTTGGCAATTGCAGGGTAGTTCAGCTTCTTGTTTGTCATTGTTGCTCCTCCAAGCTTTTGTTTTCAGCCTTCAGTATACCATGCTTTGCGCTTGCAGGAAAGCACCGGGCGCAAAATAACAAGGCCGCCGCACAAAACGCTGTGCAGCGGCCTTGCCACCTTATCAAAATTCGTCTTCCGGGTCGCCGCGCTCCGGCATGGTGCGCATCTCCCGCACCAGCATGGCACGCAGATGATACTTGCGCTGCTCCCGCTCGGTCTCCGAACTGGTGCGCAGCTCCACCGTGCCATCGGGGCGGCTTTCGCCCGTGTACAGCGGAATGCGCACCACAGCCTGTGTGCCTTTTTCGGGCGCAGGCTCCAGCTGTAAGCTCCAGTCCATCCGGCGGCAGCACTCCCGGCAGAGCAGCAGCCCCAGCTGCGCCCCGCCCAAAAAGCTGCGGCGGTTTTCCAGCGCTGCCTGCGCATCCTCACCGGGCAGGACCCGGAGAAGGTGGAGACCAAAGAGGTCCACA
>OHFM01001036.1_pt1 | contig 9723 bp, 6 predicted proteins | sample 1567511 | NCBI WGS metagenome assembly OHFM01 (sample SAMEA3879571, study PRJEB24766) | human gut metagenome | biome: human-associated habitat; feature: feces | place: USA | collected 1985/1987
AGTATGGTTCTCTTTTTGTCATGTATTGCTATAATAATATTTATAATAAAAAGAATAGTAATTAAAATAAATATTAATATGATAGCATATATAATTCTTTTTTTCATATAACCCCCATAAATAGAAAAAAACCTATTTTTTAGGTTTCTTCTTTGTTTCTTTTTTTAATGCATCTCTAATTTCTTCTAATACTATTAGTTCATCACTTTTTACTTTTTCTACTACTTTCTTTTCTTCTTTTCTCTTAAACCTATTAATAAATTTTATGCATAGGAATAAACAAAATGCTACTATTAGAAAGTCTAGTATGTTTTGTAGTAGTGTTCCATATTTTATTTCAGCACTTCCAACAGTTAGTTTAAGTGAACTAAAGTCGTGTCCACCTATTATTATACCTATTATAGGCATCATTAAATCATTAACTACACTTGATACTATTTTAGAAAAAGCACTTCCTATGATAACACCAATAGCCATATCAACTACATTACCTTTAGAGATAAACTCTTTAAATTCTTTAAAAAACTTCTTCATTTTTACTCACACTCAAATCCATTTGGTACATAATCTTTCATTTCTTCGTATGAAGTTCCAGATAAACCACTAATTTTTCCTTGATTATATGTTTTAGTAACTTTATATCTTTTATCATTTACCCAAGTACTATCACATTTATATAAGTTTGTATTACTTACATTACTGCAGTTATACCATTTTTCATATCTTGATTTGTTTTCTTCACTTTGATTTTCATCATAATCATAACTAATTATTTCATAGTAACCAGTTACTTCTTTACCATCTTTATCAAAGTCATACACTTTATATTCAGTAATCTTGTTATAAGTAGCATCAGTAACCTTTTTACATACAAGTGGATTATTATAACTAGTTTTATCAACTACTTCTAATGGTTTAGTTTCAAATTTAGTTTCATCTTTCTTATCACAACAAACTATTAATAATGTCACTATTAATATTAAAAATATTTTATTTTTCACATTTAAGTCCATCTTTTTGTAATTTTTCATAAGCAGCATCTTTGCTCTTAAATTCATCAAACTTAGCCATTTCATCTACATAGCTCTTTTTATAAACCATACTAATAGTTATACCTTCTTTAGTAATATTAGCATCACATTTAGATAAAATAGTATCTGAATCATCAGCATTAAAATTCTCACCACACCAGTTAGTTTTATAATTTATACGTTCACTTTCTTTTTCTTCTTCAGAATGATTAGCAAAATCTTGAATAGTATGTACTTCATCATAATAAATTTTACTTAAAGTATTATTTTCACCACTAAAAACATAATTTTGCACTTCTCTTCTAACTACACCATCAGATGAATCATTATTATCTACATAACAAGAAAGTATATCCTCCTTTTTATCAACATCTGAGTTTTTATTACACCCAGTAATTACAAGTAACCCCACTAAAACAACTAACACTTTTTTCATTATATTTCCTCCTCCTATCATAATCTAATTATATAATTACTCACTTTTTTTGTCAATCGAAAGAGTATATTCAAAGAAACTCCACTGAATTTTAGTGTCACTTTTGTCAGTGAATTTCAGCGCGAATAAATAAAAAGACTGAATGAATTATATCATTCAGCTATTTTATATTTTAAATTCATCAAAGAAGTCACTCATAGTCATAGTTTCAATTACTTCAGGTTTCTTTTTTTCTTCTTTTTTAACTTCTTGTACTTCTTCTTTAATAGGAGCCTCAAGATGTTTTTCACTTTCTTCTTTTACCATAGTTTCCACTGGTGCATCATCTATTACTTTAAGTCTTGCTTCTTTAAATACTCCTTCTATATTCTTCTTAGAAAGCGTACTTCCCGTACTTGACTTATCCATAATATTAATATCACTTGATTTAATTAACTCTCCTGTTCCATCTATAAGTCCATAATTAGTTTTAGATGTACCAGCATAAGTTTTAACAATATTATATTTTTTACTCTTAGGACTATGTAAAATATTATCTCCTTTTAAACTTCTCTTACTAAAATCTATTTCATCTAGTTTAACTCTTTTAGCTGTATTCTTATCAGTAAATATAGTTATATATTCATGATTATCATTTGTAACAAAACCAGATACAACTTTATCATTAACAAGTTTAATACCTTTAACACCACTTGTCTTAAGTCCAACAACAGGTATTTCTTCTTTACTAAATTTAAGAGCAAATCCGTTTTCAGTTATAATATAAACAACCCCATCATTAAGTGAAGCAGATATAACTTCATCATTATCTTTAAGTTTAAATATAGTCATTGGTTTAGAATATCTTGTTACTGGAAGTAAACTTAATTCTGTTTGCTTAACAAGACCATCTTTAGTAAATAATGTTATAGTTCTATTATCAAATTTCTTTATACCAAATGAACTAACTATTACCTCTCCTTCTGATAAAGTAATATAACTACTAATATGTTTACCAATTTCTTTATACTTACACTCAGTTATATCTCTAACAGGTAAATACAAATAATTACCTAAATTAGTTATCAAAATAATAGTATCTATATTATTAATTTTGTAAAGTCCTATTAAGTAGTCATTCTCTTTAAGTGCAAAATCAGTATCATTATTTTGATTATATGCTTTAATAGATAACTTTTTAATATAACCACTTTTACTAACACTTACAATATAATCTTCTCTAGGAATCATACTAAGTTCATCTATCTTTATCTCAGTAATTTCATCTTTAATGATAGTTCTTCTAGGTGTTGCAAATTCTTTTTTTATACTTCTAAGCTCTTCTTTTATAACATTTTTTAAAACATCTTCATCACTTATTACCTTGTTTAGATAATCAATTAATTTTAATAGTTCAGCGTGTTCATTTTTTAAGTCAGTAATATCGGTATTAGTAAGTTTATAAAGTTGCATCATTACAATAGCAGTTGCTTGTTCAGTAGTAAAGTCATACTCTTTAACTAAATTATCTATTGCATCACTTTTATTTTTACTTCTTCTAATAGTTTTAATTATTTCATCAAGTATATCTATAGCCTTAATAAAACCTTCTACTATATGTAATCTTTTCTTAGAATGTTCTAGATCAAACTTACTCCTATTAATTACTACTTCTTTTTTATGTTCTATGAAAGCATCTAATACTTCTAGAATACCTAATGTTTTAGGCCTTTTATTAACAATTGCAACAACATTAAAATTGTAATTAATTTGAAGATCAGTATTTTTAAATAAATAGTTCATTATAAGTTCAGCATCAGCATCTTTTTTTAACTCTATTACTAAACGAGCCATATTGATTCTATCTGATTCATCTATTACATCAGTTATACCATCTATTTTTTTATCACTTTTGATATCTTCAATCTTTTTCTTTAAAGTTTCCTTAAGTACTTCATAAGGTATTTCTTTAATTAGTATTTGTTTTTTACCTTTTTCTTCTATAATTTCATAGTTTGCTCTTACAACAACTTTACCTTTACCAGTTGTGTAAGCATCTATTAGTCCATTTTTTCCTTCAACCACTGCGCCAGTTGGAAAGTCTGGCCCTTTTATTATTTCTAATATAGTTTCAAGTCTACAATTTGGACTATCTATTCTTTTAATAGTACCATCTATAACTTCAGCTAAATTGTGTGGTGGAATATTAGTAGCATATCCCGCACTTATACCAGTTGACCCATTTACAAGAAGTGCTGGAAAATGTGCAGGTAAAACTGTTGGCTCAAGGTCTTCGTCGCTATAGTTAAGTGTCATTTTAACTGAATCTTTATTTATATCAGAAAGCATTACATTAGAAAGACGTGATAGTCTTGCTTCAGTATACCTACTTGCTGCTGGTCCATCTCCATCAATAGACCCATTATTACCATGCATTTCTACAAGAGGTTCTCTCATTTTCCATCTTTGACTCAAACGAACTAAAGCATCATATATTGAAGAGTCCCCGTGAGGGTGGTAATGTCCCATTATATCTCCGACTGCTTTTGCACTTTTCCTAAATGGTTTATCATAAGTATTCTTACTTTCATACATACTCCAAAGTATTCTTCTTTGAACTGGTTTAAGTCCATCTCTTACATCAGGAATAGCACGGTCCTGAATAATACTTTTAGCATACCTACCAAATCTATCCCCCATTATTTCTTCTAGAGTGTAATCATATATTTTTTCTACAATTGTTTCTTCTTTTTTCTTTGCCATAATTACCTCCTAAAATCATCTTCTAAAGTAAAGTCAACATTCTCATTAATCCATTCTTTTCTAGGCTCTACTTTATCTCCCATTAAAGTACTAACTCTCTTTTCAGCAAGCATAGCATCTTCAATAGTTACTTTAATTAAACTTCTATGTTTAGGATCCATTGTTGTTTCAAATAACTCTTCTGCATCCATTTCACCTAAACCTTTAAATCTATTAATTTTATATTGACCCTTAATCTTCTTTTTAATTTCATTTAATTCTTCATTTGTACCAATATATTCTTTAGTCTTATTATATTCAATACTATAAAGAGGTGGATTAGCTATAAAAAGCATACCATTTTCTATAAGACCTTTCATAAATCTATAAAAGAAAGTTATTAAAAGTACTTGAATATGCGCTCCATCATCATCAGCATCGGTCATAATAATTACTTTTCCATAGTTAGAATCATCTGGATTAAAATCATTACCTATTCCAGCACCAATTGTTTGAATTATTAAATTTATTTCCTCATTAGCATTTATATCATTAGTACTTGCTTTTTCACAGTTTAAAACTTTACCTCTTAAAGGTAGTATTGCTTGTGTTTCACGGTTTCTACCTGTTTTAGCACTTCCACCTGCTGAGTCTCCTTCTACTAAGAATAGTTCATTTTTCTTAGGATCTTTTCCAGCAGCTTTAGTGAGTTTCCCATTTAATACTTTACTCTTGTCTGTTTTAGATTTACCATTTCTTGCTTCTTCTCTTGCTTTTCTAGCAGCTTCTCTTGCTACTTTACTTTTAAGAGCTTTATCCATTATTAATGAAGCTACACTTTTATTTTCTTGAAGAAAATATGTTAGTTTTTCATATACAATACTTTCTACTACAGGTTTAGCACTAGGCGTTCCAAGTTTACCTTTAGTTTGCCCTTCAAATTGAAGCAAGCTTTCTGGTATGTTTACGCTTATTACAGCAGTAAGTCCTTCCCTTGTATCTGATCCTTCTAACTGAGTACTTTTACCTTTAAGTAAATTATTATTTTTAATATACTCATTAAATACTTTAGTAACAGCAGTTTTAAAACCAACTTCGTGTGTACCACCATCTATAGTCTTAACATTATTTACAAATGATACTATATTTTCACTATATGAATCAGTATAACACATTGCTATTTTAACATCTATTCCACTCTTTTCTCCAGACATATCAATAACTTTATGAAGAGGAGTCTTATTTTCATTAATATATTCTACAAAACTAACAAGTCCATTATCATAATGAAAGTCAACGTGTTTATCATCATTTTCATCATTTATTTCAATAGTTAACCCATTTATTAAAAATGCACTTTCTTGCATTCTTTCTTCAATTGTACCAAAGTTAAATTTAACTGTATCAAATATTTCAGGATCGGGCCAAAATTCTACAGTAGTACCAGTTTTTCTAGAGGGTCCTAGCACTTTAAGCGGTTCATCTACGTGTCCACCATTTTTAAAACTAATTTCGTGTACAAAACCATCTCTATATATTGTTACTACCATTTTTTTGCTTAAAGCATTAACTACACTTGCACCTACCCCGTGAAGTCCACCGCTGACTTTATATCCATCAGTTTCAAATTTACCTCCAGCGTGCAAAACAGTATAAATAACTTCAGGTGTACTTTTTCCACTTTCATGCATACCACAAGGAACTCCACGTCCTTCATCTTCAATTCGTATACTGCCTGTTTTAGTTAAAGTTAATCTTATTAAATTACCATACCCATTAATAGCTTCATCAACAGCATTATCAACAATTTCCCATACTAAATGATGAAGACCTCTTTTATCAGTAGACCCTATATACATACCAGGTCTTTTTCTAACTGCCTCTAGTCCTTCTAAAATTTTAATCGACTTATCATCATATGCCACTTATATCACTTCCAATTTCCGTAAATTAATATCTTTTGTATTCTTCTTACCTTTTTAATCTTACCATAACTTTAACTTTTTTGCAAAGAAATCAAAATAAAAAGATAACTAAATTGTTACCTTTCTACTTTATTGTATTTAATTTATTACAATTATGAATTTTTCTTCCAAACTGCATATATATCTAGTTTTCCAGCAGTTGTTTGAGATGAATATCTCTTATTAATAATATTCCCAAGCCAGTTATCACTGACATTTGAATAAATACTATAATTAGCATCTGTTGCATCTTGCGTAAGTGCCCAACCTACAAGAGTATGTCCACTATAATCCCATTGTCCAAATTGACCACTCTGAGTCCATTTTGGAGTACCATTATTATTATATCCAAATCTATTTCCAACACGTCCAAGTGTAAATGTTTGAGAAACAGTAGTTGTATCGGAAGCAGATTGATTTCTATGGAAAATTATTGTTCCTGTTCCTAAATTCATTTGATAAGGACTACTTGGTGAACCATCTCCAGCTATCCATTTAAGTGAAGAACTAATACTTATTACAGGTCTGACAACAACTCCACCTCCACCAAGTCCATCTAAAGCAGAATATTCATATTGTATTTGGCCTGGAGAAATTGATCCTTGTACTGCAAACATTCTTGCTAATTTAGTTGTTGAAGAAGGTTTTGTGCCCCAAATAGAAGGAGTCATTGTATACCATTCATTAGCCCCAGTAGAACTAAATGACTGAGCAGTATCTGAGTTACCTGTTGTTGGCGTACCTGTTTTAGCATTTCTATAATAATATGCAGCACTACTATCACTAAGTTTTCCACCAGCCATTATAATTTCATCTGCTGTCATCATTCCTATAGGATTTGTTAAGGATGCCCTAGTATTATTTCCAGAAAATGCGTCATATTGATTTGTGCAATTGTAAGAAGGTTTAGGACTAGCACCACCATTAGCCACATCTAATCTAGTATAAGCCGCAAATTTAAACGCAGTTCCATTAGCAGAATAAGTACCACTTCCAACAGTTCTATCGTTGCAATATACTGCATCTTTACTAATAAATGAAGCAAAATTATTTTTCAAATTATTTGAATACCACGTACCAAGTTCACCCTTAGCTATACTGCTATTAGTGTTATTTCTATTGTGTGCTAAACTTCCAGAAGTACCATACATATATCCAACATACATTGAGTTATTTGCAGCAGAGTTAAATCTTCCAGTACCTATATATGCATTAGTAGCTGTAGTTGAACTTCCAGCATATAAAAGTCTTATACTAGAGTCGTGGTTTGTTCTTATAATTCTCCAGTAATAGCCACCAAATCTTACCCAGTTATTTTTAGCATTACCAGCAAAATAATAAACAGTTTTAGCAGAGCTATTTGTACCAGTTACATTTACTGTTTCAGTAGCTTGATATAAAGTACCCGTATTATCAGTTGAATATGCTGAAGTAAACGTTCTTGTTTTTCTTGTTGGATTATCTATTAATAATTTTTGATAAATAGTTCCTGTAAACACAAATGTCACTGTACAAGTTTGTGCTTTAAGAACTTTACTTACTGTAACTGTTGTTCCACTTAAACTTGCTGTTGCTCCTCCATTACAACTTACTGTCGCTCCTGTTGCTGTATATCCAGAATTTGGTTTTACTCCTGTAAATGTTCCACTAGAATTATAATTTATGTTTTTACTTGTTGCACCAGTTCCTCCTACTACTGCAAGTGTTACTTTATAAGTATTAATCTTTCCTGTAAGTGTCTTACTAACCGCAGTCGTTCCCATCTTACCCGAGCAAGGACTACTTGCCGTACAAGCAGTGTATGTGTATCCAGTCGCAGCAACACCATAATAATAATACGTCGAACCATAGTTAACATTTAATGTTGCTGTGGCTGTAGTTGAAGTGTAAGTACTTGCTCCATTTATCTTATAATATATTGTTCCTATTCCTGTTCCTTTTGTTAAAGTGAGTTTATACTTACTAATTGTTCCTGTTAATGTTTGTGATGTAGCTTCTGCTCCCATCTTTGCTGAACAAGGACTGCTTTCAGTACATTTTGTGTATGTATATCCTGTTAATGCCACCCCGTAATAATAGTATGTTGAATCATAATTAACATCTAATGTAGTTGTTGTTGTAGATGAAGTATAAGCACTCGCTCCATTTATCTTATAATATATTGTTCCTATTCCTGTCCCTTTTGTTAAAGTAAGTTTATATTTATTTGCTGTCCACTTAGCATATAACGTTTTACTTCCAGTAGTCTTATAAATATTATTCATAAACGTTCCACTAGCATTAACATATTGCGTTCCACCACCATTGACTTCTGTATAATATCCATCAAAAGTATACCCTGCTTTAGTAGGCACTGTGATTGTTGTTCCGTTAGTGACACAACTTTTTAAAGTAACATCCGTATAATAATAACAAGTTACTCCATTTATTGTATTTGTTGTATTATATTGGTAATATACTTCTGCTGTGCCAGCTGTAGTTGCTCCTTGATTATCTAAAGTAACCTTATATGTATTAGTTCCCCAAGTAGCTTTAAGTGTTATATTAGCAGCTCCTTGTGTAAATGTACCTATATTAGTACTTGAATCAAACTCAAATTTAGAACCCTTAACATCATCAGCGCTTCCAGTATCTGTATTAAACATCTCATAACCAATTAATGTATATCCATCTTTTTTTCTTTCAGAAATTATTTCTACGTGCCCATACTGGTAATTAACTTTCATAATACTTGAATCATTGTCAGAAGCTCTATAACCTCCATTAGGATCTATAGTTAACGTATAAGTTCCTGGCTTAAAATTCATTACGCAATACTCTGGTACGTGTACATTAGTCATAGTAACTGTATTATCACTTTGATTATAAGTAGCCACACTTCCATTTTGACAAGTAATAGTATCAACTACATAATAGTTAACCATCTCGTCAAACGTTTTATCCGTTCTCTCCCCATTTAAAGTATAAGCTTGTATATTATGAGGCATCTTTAATATCTTTTTAACATTATTAGTATTAGACACCTTATTATCTTCTTTACTATTATTATTAAATACTAAGTATGAAGTTAATCCCAGTCCAAAAACAATCACACTTAATAATAAAATAGCCTTCTTTTTCACAAAAAATCACTTTCCTTTCTTAAAGTTCAACAATTTCAATATTATCATCTTCTTCAATAATATCTTTTTTATTAATATCATTTATTTCTAACTTATCAATCTCTTTTTTATTATTATCTCTATCATTAAGAAGCATTTCATCATACTTAATTTTATTAGCTTTAAAAGTAGGAACCTCTTCTTTAACATCTACACTTCTCTTAAATACATTATCTACCTTTATTTCTTCGCTTTGAGAATTATTAAGTTCCTTTAACTCTTCATCAGTCATTAAATTAATTGAACTCTTTTTTAATTCTTCCTCTTCAACCTCTTTTCTAGGTCTTATATCAAGCTTATTACTAAAATTTAGCATTGGTAAAAATATTACAGGCATTACTAAAAGTCCAACCGAAAAAGTCTTATTAGTATGAAATATTATACTAATTCTATACAAAATTATATAAATC
>OHFM01001041.1_pt1 | contig 9713 bp, 6 predicted proteins | sample 1567511 | NCBI WGS metagenome assembly OHFM01 (sample SAMEA3879571, study PRJEB24766) | human gut metagenome | biome: human-associated habitat; feature: feces | place: USA | collected 1985/1987
TGTGCTTTAATCTCCCAGCAGCGCATGCCGGTTTTGCCGCGCGGCATATAGTTAACGTATTCTGCCGTGCATTCCTGCGCAAGCTGTTTAAATTTTGCTTCATTAAAAGGTACTTTTATCATTATTTTCTCCGGTATTTATAAAATAATATCAGCTTATTTATAAAATAAAAGGGAAGCCAAAACTTCCCTCTTACTATTTTTTAATTAAAATGTATAAGTTGCCTGCACATTAAAGCTGCCGCCCTGACGCTCGCCTGCATAGCCGCGCATATTCAGGTCAAAGCTCCACGGGCTGTCTGGCGTCGGCTGATAGTTTAAGCCTATTTCTGCCATTACGCTGCTGCCCTGCAAGCTTTGGGTGGGCGCTTTCATGCCTGCCGCACGCATCTCGGCGTCGCCGTTAAATTCATACTCATAAGCCAGGCCGTAATAAGTGCTGAATTTATTTTCCTTATTGCTGGTAACGCGTGCACCAATACGCAGGCGGTCGCTGTTAATGCTGTCAAACTCAAATTCGTCATTAGCTACTTTAAAGCTGTCGCCTTCGGTGTAGGTATGGAAGAACTTGCCATAAACATCAAGGTCGCTGTCATCACCAAGGCTGAATATTTTGCCCACGCCGATATGTGCGCCGTAATAAGCGGTTTCGCTTTCATATCCGTATTTATTCTCGCCGTCACTCAAAGCATCGGTCATTTCACTTTTCAGCATACCTGCACGCAGGCTGCCTTCCGTATAAACGCCGTGGCTGTTTTCATAACGTGCAGCAATACCGCCGCCGTTATAAACAAGGCTTCCGTCACCACGGAAAAATTCATTGTTAAAATCGTTATAAGTGCGGTAGTTGCCGCTGCCGTTTTCGTAGAACACGCCCCAGCTAAAGTCACCGCCGTTGTGTTCGTTTTCTGCGCCAACGCCAACAATGGTGCTCCAGCCGTTAATTTTAATATCGCTGTTTACATCATATTTGCTGCGGTTGCCATGTACGGCGGCAAAGGTTTTAACGCCGTATTTACCGTCGCGGCTTAAAGTATCAAGGCTGTCGGCAATCAAATCCGTGCCCTGGTTAACAAATGCTGCGGCAACAGCACGGTTTTCGGCAACCAAATCTACTTGCTTATTACGTTCCACCCCGGTTACAACTGCACTTAAAGCTGGCATTTGCATATTATCAGAAGTTATTTGCCCATTTGTTTCATTTTTAAATATTATGTTTACATTATCCTCATACAATAACTGTGTATTTACTATTTTAGCCACGCCAGAATAATTTTCAACTTTTCCGCCATTTATATTAGCTAATTTTTTTAATTCTTGCTTATTATTATTATCATCAAAAGCAAAAATTAAATATGCTTTATCACCTGTTTTTAAATCAGTAGTACTTATATTTCCTAATTTTACATTATCAATATTACTTATATCAGTAACCAACACACCACCCGTTCCTTCTGTTTTACCCCATTTATCAGTTGCTTGGTTATATGTAGTATTAAATGTTGGTTCTTGATTCCATTTAACATTTTCAAAAAGTATAGTATTAAAATTATGAACGCCATTAATACTACTACTAAAATCATTTATTTTTAATACATTGTTATCATGTATACCTACTGTATCACTACTTTCATCCATCCACCCATATAAATGCGCACTTACGGTATTAGTACCATTCAGTTCAATAGTATTATTACTTGCATTTTTTCCAAATCCACCTATAATTTCTTCATATGGACTATATATATAACTGTTATTTTTTATAATAATGCGATTTCCATTAGCTTGCCCTTTTATATTTTCTCCTGCAACTATACCACCAATTATCATACTATTATCTATATTTACAATATTATTATCAGCACTTGTAACTCCGGTAAAATTATCACTTATTTCAGAAACATACCCACCGTTTATTTTCTGATTTTCTCCTCCAGCATTAATATAACTATTAATTATGTCCAGCTTATTATTATTAGCAGTTATTGTTCCATTAAAATATTGTGTTCTATCTACAGCTACAGCGCCACCCATAATATTTTTACCAGAATATTTATTGGCAGTCTTTAATTCTATATAACTATTTTTTATTTCAACATTATTATCACTGCTATTCCATTTTACTTCATCAGGCATATCTTTCGTACTAGAATCAACTGCCCCACCAATTATATTATTAAGCTCTTCGCTGTCATCCATACTTTTCCCTAAATTATCTATTTTGACATTATTTCCTTCAACATTAATATTTGTAATGACTCGATTAGAATTACTAACATAACCACCATACAAATGACTTATATCCCCACCACTTACATTAACTTCATTTTCTATAACATTAACTTTATCTGTAATTTTTCCAACACTACTATCGTGTATATAGTATCCACCCGCAACAATACCACCACTATTATTCGCAGTAGTATTTATCAATGTTATTTTATTAAAATTATTATCGCTACCATATCCACCACCAAATACATTTATTCCCGTGTCACTATCTTCAATTATTAAAGTATTATGATTATTACTTTCTCCGTAAGCTCCACCAGCAACGTCACGATAAATATGGCTATCGCTGCTTATTTCTATTACATTATTGTTTGTATTATAACCATATCCGCCATAAACACTATAAACAGTACTATCTTTAACTGTTTGAACATTGGAAATATATGCAGCAACATCAGCATCATTTATAGTTATCTTGTCTTTGCTATCAATAGTTGTATATACATTTTTATCATCGTCAATATTAATAACTTCAAATTTGTCATTAGTTTTTAAATATTCCTCATCTATTTCTCCCTTCAATTCCATAGCATATAAATTATTGCTCCACAACATAGAGCTAAGTAATACACTTAAAATAATCTTCTTTTTATCCACCTTTTTCATCATTCGCCATTCCTTTCCTGCATCACTTTTGATAATACAAATCGAATTATCTTAGTGTTGATATTTTACCATATTTTTACCCCCCCGTAAGACATTTTTGAAATAAATAATCCGTACTGTACGTTGTCTTGCAAACCGGAAACTTTTTTTGTTAAGTGTAAAACTTTTTAGTTTAACATAAAAATTTTTGCAAAAACAGTCTTGTTTTTTAGCCTGCGTTTTTGTTATTATAGTTTTCGCCGCTTTTTTGGGTGCGCACCGCAAAACGGCAAAATAATTTTTAAGGAGGCTTCACCTTTTTTGATGAAACCTGATTTTACTATTAACAAAAATTTTAAAATTGATGTGGAAGAAACCGGCAATGCACAGCACACCCAAAAATTAATTACTGCCGCCCAGAACGGCGATAAAGCGGCAATGGAAAAACTTTGTACTGCTTTTGAGCCTTTGTTCCGCAAGGAAATGCGCCGTGAGATTTTTTATAACGGGCTTGGTTTTGAAGAAGGGCTTAGTTTGGCACGCTTGAAATTTATAGAACTGGTGCTTACCTACACCGGAGCGGATTATGAGCATTTTGCCGGTTATGTACGGTGCAGAATACATTTTGCACTGTATGACGCCGTTAAAAAAGTTTGGGCAGATGAAAATAAAAAAAGCCCCCTGCCCCAAACGGATGAAGCAGAAGGCACGGAATTTACCGATAATGTTATAGAACGCAGGGAACTGAGTATTTTATTAAACCTTGCACTGGCAAAACTTACGCATAAACAGCGCCAAACCATTACGGCACTGTATTTTGAGGGGCTTAACGGCAAGGAAACAGCCCAGATGCTGAATTGTTCGCCCTGTACGGTTACAAAGCACCATAAACTGGCACTTAAAAATTTAAAAGCAAAATTGGCTTAATATAAATAAATGAGGCACTGTACTTTTTATGGTACAGTGCCTTTTGTTTTGCTTATTTAATACTTTAACGGCAGGTTTTTAATTGTTCGCTATTGTATTTACAATGTAAATCAATTATGATACAATTTTATAAAAGAGGTGATAATTATGCCACAGGCAACCGCTGTTATCAATACCAGAATTAAACCGGAAATAAAAAAAGAATTTGAACGTGTAACTTCCCAGTTAGGCTTAACATCTTCTGCCGCTATTAATTTATTTATTGCCGCAGTAATAAGGCGTCAGGGAATTCCCTTTGATTTAGTATTAAATGATGAACCAAACGCAGAAACTTATAAAGCTATGGATGATGCTGAAAACAGGCGTAATTTACACGGGCCGTTTAAATCTTTTAAAGAAATGATGGATGACATAAATGCTTAACCTTGAATATACCAATCAGTTTAAAAAAGATATTAAGAAAATAACAAAGCAAGATTTATACAGCAAGAGGCACTGTACCGCAAAGTACAGTGCCTTTTAGTTTACATATTTAATTTTAAGCGTTTTGCATCATTCTTTAATCATGATGTCGATAATTACTTCGTTGGTTTTTTCCATGCCTTTTTTAGCCAGGGTGCCAACGTTGGCAAGGGTTTCTTCAACATCTTTGCCTACAATGCCGTCGCCGGGCTGGTAGTTGTTACCGGTTTTGCACATGTTGTAGCCGATAATGCCTGCTTCAACGGAGTTGGCAATTTTTCCTGCGCAGGATGCTTTTGCACCGTCGCAAATCATGCCGCTGGTTACGCCTACGGCGTTGGTAATGGTGTGGCCGATTTCTTCAAGCGTTGCGCCATGCAGGTAAGCAATGCCTGCACCTGCGCCTGCGCCTGCGCTTACTGCGCCGCAGAATGCGGAAAGTACGCCGATAGGAGTTTTTTCGTGGATGGTTACGAGGTTTGCAAGTGCAAGAGCACGGTAAAGTTTTTCTTCGGATACTTTAAGTTCCTGTGCGTAAACAATAACAGGAATGGAAGTGGTCATGCCCTGGTTGCCGCTGCCGGAGCAGATTACAACCGGCATTTCGCAGCCGTTCATGCGGGCATCGCTGCCTGCTGCTGCCATAGCGCGTGCGCGGGTGCGTACGTCCGGGTTTTCGCCGGCCATTTTTAAAAGCACGCTGCCGATATTGGCGCCGTAGTTGTTGCGCAGGCCTTCTTCTGCAATGGCCATGTTGCATTTAATCTGCGGGTCAAGAACGTGTTTCAAATCTTCAACGTCTACAGTGTTGGCAAAATCATAAATGTCGGCCAGGTTAAGCAGGTTTCTGTCGGTAAGGCCTTCGTTGGTTTCGCCGTTAACGGGAATGTATTTAAGTTTTTCGCCGTCTTTTTCAATCAGTACAACGTTGGTATGGTCGTTGGCAATGCGCACTTTAACATAGTGTTCGCCCTGATACAGGGTAATGATAATGTCAAATGTGCAGCCAAGTTCGATATGTTTGGTGGTAATTTCGGTATGCTGCAAAAACTCCTGCATTTGGACAATCTGTTCGGGGGTAACGTCGGCTAAAACTTCCAGTTCTTTATCCGGGTTACCGGCAATAATGCCTACTGCCGCAGCAACAGGAATGCCTTTCATGTGGTTGGTGTTGGGGACGATTACCGATTTTACGTTTTTAATGATACTGCCGCTTGCTTCAACCAATACTTTGTCGGGCAGGCCGTCCATATATTTTGCCGCAACTGCCGCTGCATAGGCTAAAGAAATCGGCTCGGTACAGCCCATAGCTGGTTTAAGTTCTTCCTCCAGAATCTGAATATAAGCTTTGTACTTCATGTCTGTTTTGTTCACAATCCATCTCTCCCTTTCTTATATTTCAAGATTCCCCTCGCAAACTTCAATGCATTGTTTATTATTTGTGTACTGCGTCCTGTGCTGCTTTGATTTTAGCTGCCATACCGCCGATTTTTTTAAGCGGTACTGCACACAGTGCAATACGGATGCCTGCTTTAAGAGGCACTGCAAAGATGTTGTCATCGTGCAGTTTGTTGCATACTGCTTCCGGGTCGGTATCCGGAATGGAAAGGAAGAAGCCTGCAATATACGGAAGGCATTTCAATCCGCACTCGTTTGCTTCTTTCATAAACAAATCGGCACGGGCTTTAATCATCTGGTAATAGTCGTTGCGTTCTTTTTGTACGGCTGCCAGCAGTTCCGGGTCTTTGTAAACGGTTGCCAGTGTTTTCATGGCAGGGCGGTTAATGTTAGACCAGGTTGCACGGCTGGTGTACTGGTTAATGCCTTTAAATTCGTCAATAACTTCTTTGGAAGAAGAAACGCCTATCATTGCGCCTGTGCGCTGACCGTACATAGTAAAGCCTTTGGACATGCTGTATGCAACGATTGTTAAAATGTTGGCAGGCAGGTTGGAAATCTTTTTAAAGAATTTGCGTACTGCCTGGCGTTCGCCCGCATAGTCGATGTAGGCAATATCCAAAAGCAATGTTACGGTTTTGCCGGTGCCTTCGGTAGCATTTTTAAGAATATCAATTACGCCCTGCATATCTTCTTCGCTGAGGCTGTAACCGGTGGGGTTATGTGCCGGAGTGTTGATGATTAACAGCAGGCTTTTTTGTTTGCTTAAAATTTCTTCTACCTTTGCTTTTAAGGCAGGCAGGTTATATTTGTTGTTTTCGTCCAGCATGGTATAGGTGTCAAGCTTGCGGCCCATATCGTTGCAGAGCACGCTGTACGGGTCCCAGTACCAGTCGCTGGTAAGGGCGGTTTCGCCTTCATCCATGTAGTTCCAGATTGCATGGTGAATTACGCCGGTGCCGCCGGAGGTGGCAACTGCTGCCATGTAGCCTTCCGGACGGGAATCGCCGAAAGCTGCGTTCAAAACTTCTTCCAGATAATCCGGCAGGCCGGAAATTGGTGCGTAAGCAATGAGTTCATCGGTAGAAAGGCTGCGGAAAACTTTATCTACCGTGGGCAGGCATACAAGTTTTTCGTCCTCGTCCAAAATAGCGCCGATTGTGGCGTTGGTTACGTTTTCTGCGCCTATTTTTTTGGCTGCGGCAACGCACGCTGCGTTAGCGGCAAAAATAGTGTCTTCGGCGGATTTACCTTTTGCGTGGTTAGCTGCAATACTTGTCAGCATATTAATTACCTCCAGTTTTTATATCAATCAGTTTTCTGCTTCCTGCGGGAAGAAGCGGCTGTGGATTGCATTAACAGCCTGGGCCACTTTCTGTTCGGGCACAAGGCAGGAAATACTGATTTCTGATGTACTGATTACGCCGATATTAATGCCGGCTTCTGCCAGCGCACCGAACATACCGGCGGCAATGCCCGGGCTGCCAAGCATGCCCGCGCCTACAATGGATACTTTGGCTACGTTAACTTCAAGGTCTACTTTATCAAAAGGCATGGCGGCTTTAAGGTTTTCCAAAACGCCGAGAGCCTCTGCCATATCGGTTTTGGCAACTGTAAACAAAATGTCGTTTTTATCTTTTTGTACGCTTGCGCTCTGCACAATCATGTCAACGTCGATATTGGCGTCTGCCAGCGCCGCAAAAATTCTGTAAGCTACGCCCGGTTCATCCGGCACGCCGCGTGCTGCCAGTTTTGCAACGTTGGTATCGTGCGCTACGCCGCGGATAACAAATTTTTTCTCCTGCACTGTATATTCCCCCCTGATAATAGTTCCCGGAACTTCATGAAATGTAGAACGCACATGAATTGCCACGCCGTTGTGTTCGCCGTATTCTACCGCGCGCGGCTGCATTACGCCTGCGCCGAGGCGGGCAAGTTCCAGCATTTCGGCAAAGGTAATTTCGTCAAGCTTAAGGGCGTTAGGCACAATGCGCGGGTCGGCAGTGTAAACGCCGTCCACGTCGGTATAAATATCGCAGATACCTGCATTAAGCCCGGCTGCAATAGCAACGGCGGTTGTATCGCTGCCGCCGCGGCCCAGAGTTGTTATATCGCAGCTGCCGGTAATGCCCTGAAAACCTGCCACTATTACAACATTGCCTTCGTCAAGCGCTTTTTGTACGCGCTCGGCTTCTACATTAATAATGCTTGCTTTAGAATATTTGTCGTTGGTTTTAATTCCGGCCTGCGCGCCCGTAAAAGAAACCGCAGGCTGGCCTTTTGCCCAGAATGCCCCTGCCATTAAGGCAATGGTAACCTGTTCGCCGGTTGCCAGAAGCATATCGAGTTCGCGTTTGGGCATTTCCGGGTTAACACGCCCGGCCAAAGCCAGAAGGTCATCAGTGCTGTCGCCCATTGCCGACACAACTATTACAATTTTATCGCCGGGCTTTTTTTCTTTCAGCACCCTGTTTACAATACCATGAATTTTTTCCGGCGTCGCCACAGAGCTTCCGCCAAATTTTTTTACCAATATAGCCATCAGGTTCCCCCCATGAAAAAATACTGCTATATAAATATTGTACCATAATTGACATATTCTGTATACACTGTTAATTATGAAAGCACAGTTTTTTAAATGTTAATTAAACAGATATTAAAAATTAATAATGGTTGCGCCGCTGCCGCCTTCGTTAAGCGGTGCTTCCGCAAGCGATTTTACCGAAGCATGTGTTGAAAGGTAGGCCGTAAGCCCTGCCTTTAAAGCGCCGGTGCCTTTGCCGTGAATAATGCGCAGGCTGGTAAGCCCTGCCAAAAGCGCGTCATCCATGGCTTTATCAACTGCCGGAATGGCTTCGTCCATAGTCATGCCGCGCACGTCAACTTCGGTGCGCGCGCCAATGCTTTTAGATACAAAGAACTGGTGCGCAAAGCCCTTGCGTTTTTTGCCGAAGTTTTCCCCAGCGGCGTTGCTTTTGGCTTTGCCGCGCATGGCAATGCAGTCTTTGGCTTTAACGGTGGTTTTTAAAATGCCTATCTGTACGGTAACTTCGCTGCCGTTAACGGCAATTATGGTTCCATCCTTGCCGAGCGATTTTAAAAATACCGTCTGCCCTGCTTTTGCGGTTTGCGGCGTTAAAGGCTCGCCTTCCGGCACGGGCGTTTCGGCTGCAAAACTTTTTTGTAATTTTTTGCGTGCCGCTTCTGCCGCTGCCTGCAACTGTTTGGCGTCAAAATCGGTTTTCATTTTGCGCAGCTCTTTTAAAACTGCTTCCGTTTCGCGGCGGCTGCTGCGGTAAAGCTCATCTGCCTGTTCGCGCGCTTTGCGCAGAATTTCGTTTTTGCGGTGTTCAAGCTCCTGCTTCTGGTGCTGAAGCTCCTGCTTAATGCGTTCGCTTTCGGCTTTCAAGCTGCGTATTTCGCGGTTTTGCGTTTCATATTCGCGCCTTTCGCCTTCCAGCTCTTTCAGCACGTCTTCCATGTGTACGTGTTCCTGCGTTAAAAAGCTGCCCGCGTTTTCAATAATATCATCATCCAAGCCAAGCCTGCGGCTGATATTAAACGCATTGCTGCTGCCCGGCACGCCCATTAACAGGCGGTAGGTAGGACGCAGCGAAACAGGGTCGAATTCCACGCTGGCGTTTTCCATGCCCTGACGCCCGTAAGCAAAGGTTTTAAGCTCGCTGTAATGCGTGGTTACTATTGTAAGCACGCCGCGTTTGTGCAGATGTTCCAGTATCGACATGGCAAGCGCCGCGCCTTCGTTAGGGTCGGTGCCTGCGCACAGTTCGTCTATCAGCACCAGTTCACCGGTTTTTACCTGTTTTAAAATTTCCACCATATTCGTCATATGGCCGGAAAAGGTACTTAAACTTTGTTCAATGCTCTGCTCGTCGCCAATATCGGCATAAACCGCGCCGATAACCGGCATTTTGGCGCTTACTGCCGGTACAAACAAGCCTGCCTGCACCATAAGCATAAAAAGGCCCACTGTTTTTAAGGCAACAGTTTTGCCGCCGGTGTTAGGTCCGGTAATTAAAAGCGTATTAA
>OHFM01001046.1_pt1 | contig 9670 bp, 7 predicted proteins | sample 1567511 | NCBI WGS metagenome assembly OHFM01 (sample SAMEA3879571, study PRJEB24766) | human gut metagenome | biome: human-associated habitat; feature: feces | place: USA | collected 1985/1987
TCGTTGAGTTCCAGCCCCGCCTCAAAGGGCTTGCCGAACCGGGAGGTAAATCCGTGGAGAATTCCCGTCCTGCCGTCCACAATAAGGGTCTTCAATTCTTCATCCGTCATGTCGCGGCCGGAGATAACTTTGCGGATGCTGAACTTGCAGGAACGGCAGGAAACGGCGTCCAGCGTGTTTTTCAGGCCGTGGGCATGGCAGGAAGGGCAGTCCAATTCCATTTCCGGCAGTTCCACCTGCTGCTGGGCTTCCCGGAAATCCTTCACCCTCTTCACGATTTCCCCGGTCAGGGTCTTAATGCCCTCCATGAAGGAATCCCTCGGCAGGGCGGCCTGTTCCATCTGCTTGAGCTTGTATTCCCATTCCCCGGTCAGGCTGGGGGAGGTGAGCGTTTTCAGGCCGATGCGTTCCAGCAGGGCAATCAGTTCAATCCCGCGGCGCGTCGCCAGAAGTTCGCGGCCGTCCCGGACGATGTATTCCTGGGAAATCAGCCCTTCAATGATGGAGGCGCGGGTGGCGGGAGTGCCCAGGCCGCGTTCGCTCATGGCGGCAGCCAGTTCTTCGTCATGCACCAGTTTTCCTGCCCCCTCCATGGCAGCCAGCAGCGTGGCTTCGTTGTACCGGGCGGGCGGCTTGGTCATGGCGTTGCGGATTTCAATCTCACGCAAGGCGGCCTGCTCCCCGTCGCGGACGGGCACCAGCTCCTCCTTGGAGGAAGTGCCGGCCTTCCGTCCGTAAACGGCCTGCCAGCCCGGCTCCACAAGCACCCGGCCCGTGGTCAGGAAAGCGTCCGTCACGCCGTCCTGGTGGGTAATGAGCGTGGTTCTCCGCGTGTCTTCAAACACGGCAGCGGGGAAGAAGACGGCCAGGAAACGGGCCATGACCATTTCCAAGAGTTTCTGCGCGTCCCCGGTAAGCTTCTCCATCTTCCCGGTCGGGATGATGGCAAAGTGGTCGCTCACCTTTTTTGTATCAAACACGCGCCGGTTGGGCTTGATGCGCTTGTTGTCCAAAATGTCCCTGGCAAAGGGGGCGAATTCCGGGTTCTGCTCCGCCACCGTGCCTACGATGCCGTAAACCTTGCCCAGATAATCTTCCGGCAGGTAGCGGGAGTCCGTACGCGGATAAGTGAGCACCTTGTGCTTTTCATAGCATTCCTGGGCCAGCTGCAGCGTGCGCTTGGCGGAAAAACCGTAGCGGTTGGCGGCTTCCCGCTGAAGGGAAGTCAGGTCATACAACAGCGGAGCGACCGTCGTGACCGGTTTCTTTTCTTCCGTCACCGTGCCGGCTTTTCCACGGCAGCGGTCGCGGATGACGGCCGCCTGTTCCGGATCCCAGATGCGCTCCGCGCGGGAGTGGGGATGATCGTTTTTCTTCCAGTCACGGTCAATCCAGCGGCCGGAGTAAGAGCCGGACTGAACGTCGAATTCGGCCCATACTTCCGAATAGGGCTCCGGTTCAAACGCCTGGATTTCCAATTCCCTCTGCGTCAGAATAGCCAGCGTGGGCGTCTGCACGCGCCCGGCGGGGGTGACGTTGAAGCCGCCGCGGGATTGCAGGATCGTCAGGGCGCGGGTGCTGTTCAGCCCCACCAGCCAGTCTGATTCGGAACGGCAGACGGCGGCATTCGTCAGGGGCTTCATGTCAGCTTCGCTGCGCATGCCATGCCATGCGTTGAGGATGGCCTCATCCGTCATGGACTGCATCCATAAGCGCCGCGTAGGCTTGGTCCATTTTCCGTAACGCACCAGATTGTGAAAGATCAGTTCCCCTTCACGCCCGGCATCGCATGCGTTGACGATTTCCGTGACGTCCTTGCTCCTGGCAAGCTGAAGAACCTTTTTCAAACGGTCTTCCGACTGCTTGATAGGTTCCAGTTCAAACTTCCTGGGGATGACGGGCAGATAGTCGAATTTCCACGGCAGGGACTTTCCTTCTTCCGTCATGGGTTTTTTCTGTTCCAGCAGATGACCTACGGCAGAGGTGATGATGGCCCGGTCATTCTGGTAAAATGCCCCGGACTTGTCCCGGGTGAATTTTCCAAGCTCTTTGCCGAGCACTCTCGCCAAATCAGTGGCGACGCTCGGCTTTTCTGCTATAATTAACGTTTTGGACATATCGGCGGCTCGGAAAAAAGTGCTGAACAATAAAAGCGACGCTGCCCGCACGGGAAAGGGGGCGTTGCATTTGGAGCTGAATTCCTACTCCCCTACCCCCCATGCTTGTCAATAACCAATTATGTATTTACGGGAAAAGCGCGCTTTTATGTCAAAATAACGGATTCCCTTATCTCCATTTTTCCGAAAAGCCGCTCTGCCACCTTGCCTGCCATCCGCTGCCGTGCTATTTACGGGATGATGAAAACTGGTTTTTCTTTCGTTCTTCTTCCTTCCTGCCTCGTGCTGCTGGCAGCCTGCTCCCCTGCACCGTCCGACCGCATTGCGAAGAATATGCCGGCTTATGAACAGCTCCCGAAGGAGCATCAGGCCAAAGTGGCGCGCGGGGAGCTGGAAAAAGGAATGTCTCCCATGGCGGTTCTGCTGGCATGGGGGGAACCCGAACAGAAAATGGCGGGCAGGATGAACGGGAAGAATACGGAACGGTGGATTTACACGCGGAGCGGCACGGGCTGGTCCCTGGGCCTGGGCGGAGGAGGATTCCGGGGCAGGGATTCCGGCATAGGCACCGGGATAGGCGTCACGATGCCCCTGGGCAGCCGCCCGCCCGTCTCCTGCAATGTCCTGTTTGAAGACGGGAAGGTCATCGGCTGGGAAGCCGTCAATGGCTTTTAAACGGCGTTCCCCGCCTTGTATTTCCCATCTGCCCGGCCCGGCGTTTCACGCCGTCCGCGCCGTTTTCCCTATTTGCCGGCGGCCTTGACGATGGCTTCCACCAGACCGTTGATATCGTGTGTTTTCGCTGTAATTGAAGGGGCATGCCCCAGCTCCTTGAGGGTTGCCGTGGTTACCGGACCGATGCTGGCGGCCCTGCATCCCTCCGGCCACGGAAGCCCCAGCTTGAAAAAGTTCTCCGCCGTGGAGGAACTGGTGAACGTCACGATGTCCGCTCCGCGTTCGCGGAAAGCCGCCTGGGCTCCCGCCACATCCTCCGTTTCCGCTTCCGTTTTGTAGGCGATGCATTCGTCCACAATGGCGCCCAGCGCATTCAACCCGTCGTAAATCACGCGGCGCGCTTCTTCTCCGCGCACCCACAGGAATGTGCTGTGTTCAATGGTTCCTATTTCTTCGCGTGCGTCCCTGAACGCTTTAACGAGGCCCTCCGCCACAAACTTTTTAGGCATGACATCCACGGCCAGCCCGTATTCCCGGAGCTTCGCCTCCGTCCCTGGCCCGATGGCCGCAATCCTGGCTCCTCCAATGCTCCGGATGTCCCTGTACACGGCAAAAAACGCCTGGAAGAAGCGTTCCACCCCGTTGGGGCTGGAAAACACCAGCCAGTCATATGTGTGGGCATGCACCACGCTTTCCGCAAATTCCCTCCTGTTGGAGGGCGGGGCAATGCGTATGACAGGCATCTCCAGCACTTCCGCCCCCAGGCGGCGCAGGCGCGCGCTCAATTCCCCGGCCTGGGCACGGGTGCGCGTCACCACGATGCGCTTGCCGAACAGGGGCAGTTTTTCAAACCAGTTCAGGGACTCGCGTTCTTTCACCACATCCCCGATTACAACTACTGCGGGAGCGCCCAACCCGGCCTTCTGCACCCTGGCGGGCAGTGTTTTCACAGTTCCCGTAACCGTGCGCTGAATGCCCGTGGTGGCCCACTGGACGGCGGCGGCAGGCACAGACGGTTCCTGCCCGTACCCGATCAGGGCTTCGCATACATCCGCCAGTTTCCGCATTCCCATCAGCATGACTTTCGTGCCCTGCGCCTCGGCTATTCCCCTCAAATCCAGGGAAGACGCCTTCTTGTTCTCGCCTTCATGGCCCGTAAATACGGTAAACTGCGTGCAGTACCCGCGGTGCGTCACCGGAATGCCTGCGTAGGCAGGCCCCGCAATGGCGGAAGTAACGCCCGGAACAACTTCAAAAGGGATGCCCGCTTCATGCAGGGCGTCCGCCTCCTCCCCCCCGCGCCCGAAGACGTAGGGGTCGCCCCCTTTCAGGCGCACCACTTTTTTCCCGGCACGGCCCAGCCTGACCAGCAGGGCGTTGATTTCCTCCTGCGGCAGGGCGTGGCGGGAAGCCCGCTTGCCCACAAAAATCCTTTCGCATGCAGCAGGAGCCCAGTTCAGCATTTCCGCCGAACTCAGCGCATCATATACCAGCACTTCCGCCATTCCCACCAGTTCCCGCCCGCGGACGGTTATCAGGCCGGGGTCGCCGGGACCCGCTCCAAGCAAATAGACAATACCCTGTTGCATGCCGCCATTCAACTCCACCATCCGCTTTTTGGCGACAAGAAACCCCGCCATGCCCGGATTCATTTCATTGATGGCTGAATTGTCACAAAACATCCATATATGTTGCTTTTCATAAAAAATATCTCCCCGCTATAAAACTTCACTGCATTTTAGCCTTGATAAGGAGGGTATTTCCCATTATTTAATAAAATTATTTAACTATTTTGAAAAAATATGGATCCTTTGCATTCTCCGACAGTAACTCTTGTTGAGCCTACCAAAAAAGAAAAAAGCACCCTCTTCAAACCATCTTTGTATGGAGGGCGTATGACGAGAAAACAATACTGGGTACGCTATTTCACATTTATCATGATAGGTAGAATTATATGTAATAGTTTCATAGAAACTGCATTTGACCTGACAGAATTTATTGTCTCCGTAATATTACTATTGTTGTTCGAGATATTCTACACCTTGCCTATTACAATAAAGCGTTACCATGATGCTGGGTATTCCGGCAGTTTAGCCGTATGGCTGGCGGTAATTAGTACAATAATGTTATTTCTTGCCATATTCACCTCGCCATCATCTGCTGTTGGTGTGTGCTCTTTATTGATGTGCATCATTCTTGGAATTGTCAATTTAGTTATCCTTTGTAAGGATTCCGAAATAGATGACAATAAATATGGTCCTTCCACCAAGTACCCGGATTTGGTTAAAAAGGAACAATAACCATTCCCGTCATAATTTCATTTTCTATTCTATCCTCTGTTCTGGAAATGGGATTTTTTCGATCAATCTACTTTGTAAATATCTTCTCCGCATCAACAAGAAAATCACGGACAGGAGTCCTAAAGTACCGGGTGGACTGCCGGTCCGAATCCCCCGCCGTGCGCAAAGTGGAGCTTTATTATTCTCCGGACGGCAAGCTCCTCTCTCAAAAAACGGATGATTGAATTCGCCGTTTTTCCGCACATTTCCGTATGACAGAAGCCGGGGAACTCCCCCCGGAGGCTGACACGGCGCCCTCTGGATTCAACAAAGCCTGATGATATAAGGTCAAATTTGCAATGATTGAGTTATTCAATATCGATCTCCTTTCCTATACGGTACAGACGGCGGAAACCGCCCCAACGCATTCCTATACCATTTACTGGTTGATTCTGCTGGGCTCCATGCTTCTGAGCTGGCTGGTCAGCGCGCGCATGAAGAGCCGCTTCAGCGAATATTCCCAGATTTCCATTCCCGTAACAGGGAGGCAGGTGGCGGAGCAGATGCTGAAGGACAACCATATTACGGACGTGAAAGTGATTTCCACGCCCGGCCATCTGACGGACCATTACAATCCGGCAGATAAAACCGTCAACCTGAGCGAGTCCGTTTACAATTCCAACAGCATTGCCGCCGCTGCCGTCGCCGCCCATGAAGTAGGGCATGCCGTACAGCATGCCCAGGCTTACCACTGGCTGGGCTTGCGGTCCGCGCTGGTTCCCATCGTCCAGCTCTCCTCCAATCTGGTGGGCATTGTGCTGATGATCGGCATTGTGCTGCTGGCCATGGGCGGCTCTCCGTGGGTGCTGGGGCTGGGCATTGGCCTGTTTGCCGTGACCACTGCCTTCGCGTTCATCACGCTTCCCGTGGAATTTGACGCCTCCGCCAGGGCCCTGAAATGGCTGGACCGCTCCCACCTGATGAACTATTTCGACCATGGAAGGGCCAAGAGCGCCCTGTTCTGGGCCGCCATGACTTATGTGGTAGGCGCGCTTTCCTCCCTGGCCATGCTGCTGTATTACGTGTTCATTTTCCTGAACGCCCGCGGCAGGGAATAATCCCGTGCCCTGCTGCGGAGGGAAACCCCGAGGCGTTCCGTCCGGAACTGTCCGGACTGCCTGGCCCGGCCGCCAGCCCACAAACTCCACTTGGGCGCATGCCGCACCGCGCACAGGGAAAATGGAAAAAACAAATGCCAGCGCCCCCGTGAGGCGATGGGATTTTTTCAAAAAAGCGCCGCCCTGTCAGGGCTTTTTACCTGACAGGGCGGTGCCGGTTTCCGGCTGTATGGCCAGAGCCGTTTCATATTCCACGTCAAGAAGAGAGCGCCATCCGGGGCCGGCAAAATATCGTCATCGTCCCGACGATCGCCCATCAATCAGAAAGGGGCGTCTCCCGCGGCCCGCGCGGAAAACGCCCCTCTCCTTACTTCCTTGATGACTTCAGGTTATTACTGAAGAATTGTTCTCGGAAACTCCGGGCCACACCGGCATTCACCCGGCAGGACACGGAGTTCCCTTATGGGCGGAGCCATTTATTGGTCAATGTAAAGGATCGTGCCGTCCGGAGTCAGCAGAATATCGTAATCGTCCAGATTGTCCATTACCTCCACCTTGTAACGGATGAGTTCTCCCTGCGTCACTTTGTCCGCCTCCCTGATTCTGCCGCCGGGGTACGGTTTCAGGGCGGCCGCGCGAACCGGCTCAGGAAGGGAAGATACCGCTATTTCTTCCTTCACCCGGACAATCTTTCCTTCAGGAGTCACTTTGACGTCAAATTCAAAACCGTTGATTTTGAACTCGGCCTCATAAAGTTTTCCTGACCCGCTGGCGTCCCATTCAATGAAGCCGGCCCTGGGCCAGGCGCCTTTAACGGCAGAGACGGCCGCGACGGGTACGGAGGATTCCGGAATATCCGCCCATGATGAAGGAATAGCCAGCGCCATGACGGCAAATATCACTTTCTTGCGTATATTCATGCTGAAATAATAGGATGATGTTTATAGTTGAGTTCCTCGAAGAGCCTTCTAAAAACTCCGGGCCACGCCGGCGTTGACGCGGTGGTACAGGGAGTTCCCCCTCGCTTCCAGGCTGTAGCCTCCGTACACGCTCCAGCGCTCATTGCACTGCAGGGACGTGTTGTACTCCGCGCGGAAACCGTGCCGTTCCGGGCTCACCGCCCTCCCCCTCCAGCTCATGTCGCTGTACGGGCTGTACACCGTTCCTTCCGGCACGTCCTGCAAGACGTCTCCCACGTAGGATACGCGCAGGGCCTGCGCCCACGGCCTTCCCTTCCATTCGTCCGTCCTGCCTATTTCCAGCCCCACGGGAATGGACAGGCGCTTCAGCGCCGCCCCTCCGAAATCACGCCCATACCCTCCCTGTTCCCGGAAAGCGTCCTGCCGGCCATGCGTGAATTCCACCCTCAGGAAGGGCGTCAGCCTCCATCCCCCGGCATAGTCCGCCGTCCGGGACACTTCCGCCTGCGCCAGCCACGTCTCGTTGTTCCATTTGCCCGTGGAGGCCGGCGCCCCGCTCAGGCGGCTGGTCATGTTGTTGCGCGTTTCCGCCCACGTGAGGCTTCCCTTGAAGATCCAGTACGCCCTATTGCTTTCTTCCATCAGGCGTCCCCAGTACAGGGAGCCCATCCGGGTGTCCTGCGTGTTCCGGCCCTGGAAGCCCCGGCTTTTGGCATGCCCGTAGAGCTGGCCGAAGGCGATCCCCCAGATGCCGTTGTCATGGCCGAACCCGCTGTCCGCCCCCACGGAGTAGCCGCCTCCGCTGTAGTCGTAGCCGTCCGCGCCTCCCCGGCTGCGCTGCCGGGCGAAGTCGCCCAGCCCCATGCCCCACAGGTTGCGGGCATGCCTGTCGGTCAGGCGCGGCACGCTCAGACGGGAGAGGACATTGCCGCCCAGGGCCGCCGCGTTGGACGCCGAGCTCCAGAGGGAGTTGACGGCCAGTTCCCCGGCCAGTTCCGGGTCAACGCGGCTGATGGGGGTTCCGTCCGCCTTCCAGACCAGCTGGAGCTGTTCGGCGTAGCCGTCTCCGTCGGCGTCCGTCCACCGGTGGCTCCAGGTTCCCGTGTAGGCGTAGGGGTCATCCACCCGGGCCGTTCCGGTGGCCTGGGAGACGGCCCCGTCAAAGTCCTCCTCATGGATGTGCTGCACATCCGTCAGCACGTGGAAGACGCGGTCCTGCTTCCAGGAGCGGTCCGCGTAGAACCAGGGAGCGTTGGCTTCCGTGTCCGCCACGCCGATGTATCCCCCGGCCGTGAAGGTTTCCAGAGCGGAGAGCATCAGGCCCGGGCCGAAGGCCGGCCCGGCCTGGAGCTGGTAGCGCATATCGAAGGTGAAGCCGTGGGAGAGGTCGGCGTTGTGGGTGTTGATGAAGGCGCTCTCCCCGGGGCGCAGGACGGCGCCAGGGCCGGAGAGGGTGAAGCTGGAGGCGTTGGCCGTGCTTCCTCCGGTGATTTCCAGCACACCCTTTTCCACCGTCAGGGAGGAGTTGTATCGTTTATCCATTATTTCCTCAGGATTCCTGCCGAAGACAACATCGTGTTCCAGCAGGAGGACGCCGCCATAGAGGGTGGTATCCGCGCAGAAGTTGTTGTACCGGCTGGCGGCAAGATGCGTATCTTCTCCCTGGTAGAGTTCGCCGCTGAAGACGATCCCCTCTTCCGCGGCAAGCGTCAGATTGGGCGTATAAAGTGAAGAAAACAAAGAATAAGGTTTTCGACACTACGTTTGCTGATTTTCGTAAGTATGATTTGCTGTTCAATGCCGTGCAGTTCATTTATACGGTAAGGTCGGCGCATCCGCAGAAGGAAGACTTTATTGATTATTACCGGCAAATAGATATTCCTGCTATCGCCCGTACTACGAGTATTCTTAATTATCCCGGCGGATTGCGTTTATTTGTTAATGCATATATGCTCAAGGCCATGGTATCCGATTCCTCATCAGCCGGAGAGAAACGAAAGAATCCCGTTTCGGCTATGCTGAAGGAAGATGTCGAGATGATTAGTAATGACACAATTAAAGGAGAAATAGCGTTAATGTTCAGCGGAATGAGTAAAACGCAGGTAGGACTGGAACAATATAAACAAGAATATGGCAGTTTCCTGGTCACCGACAGTCAGAAAAAGCGTTGGCAGCGTATCGAAGATAACTTTGCGGAGAATATGGAGAAAAAGAAGCCTATTAACTTTACGTTCCCTGATGCGGAAGGAAATGATGTATCTCTTTCCGATTTTCGTGGCAAGGTTGTCTATATTGATATCTGGGCTACCTGGTGCGGTCCGTGCCGTATGCAGGGTCCGATTATTGATCAGCTTGCCGCTTCTCATTCCAACGTCGTATTTGGAAAGGTAAATGTAGATGAGGAGCCAGATCTTGCTTCCGAGTATGGCATTACTTCTATCCCAACTCTGATTATCTTTAGAGATGGCAGAGTGATTGATCAGGTAACAGGTGTTACCTCTAAGGCTTCCCTTGAGCGCATGCTTGGTCTGTAATGTATTCTGACAGAAAGGCTCAGATCT